>Ga0099822_1003369_pt1 | contig 20460 bp, 10 predicted proteins | sample CowpeawhiteBW_FD_76839 | JGI IMG/M metagenome (GOLD analysis project Ga0099822, IMG submission 76839) | Root nodule microbial communities of legume samples collected from California USA - Cow pea white BW | ecosystem: Host-associated > Plants > Roots > Nodule | place: USA: California | collected...
AAGTAATATTAAAATATCAAGTTATATGAAATAATAATAAAAAATTAGGTTCTATACATCTATAATCATAATTGGAAATCAACTATTATATTCATAGATAGATTATAAATTTTAAGATTTTAAGTCTATAACAAAACATAAATATTTCAAGTATCATTGTCTTTTAGCAACACATCTTGCAAGTTTAAATCAAAATTCAAAATATAAGTAATTGTATGGAACAAATCAATATCAGTATTGTAAATAATATTTTTAGATTGACACAATTCATCCATAACAAAAGATTTCAAATATATATATATATATATATATATATATATATATATATATATATATATATATATATATAAAACATTAATTCTACGTCATAAAATATAGATGAATAAGAATATGTAATTTAAACCATTAACCATTTCATACGACGGCAAATAACTTTTATTATAGTTTAAATTTTAATTTTTCAAATTGCAATAAATATTATTAAAAATTTATTAAAAATATTATTAGTTACAATAAATAATTGAGTCTTGATTCGTTAATATATCAATGTAGTTCAATTTAGTATAGCGTATTTATTGATTAAGACGATGAATAAGGATAGATAAATCTTGTTTGCTTTCCAGAATTAGAGTTTATATGTGTATATTTCAAGTATTAGAACTGATTTGTACAAATAAATTTGAGAAAGAATAAAATATTCTCATCATTAAATGAATAAAGAGATAGAGAGAGAAGTACATCTTAGCAATATGCATTCATCAATTTTTTTTAAATTCTAAATTAACAAGTATGTTTTTACTTAATAATAATAATAACAATAATAGTAATATTAATTAGATTAATAATAATAATAACATTAATAATATAATAATATTAAAACAAATAATATTAATAATAATAATAATAATAATACTAAAAATAATTATTATATTTTATTTTATAATACTTTTAATCACAATAGTAAAACTGTAATGTAACAATTTTATCTATTAAAACATTTGTTTATATTTATTATATTTATCAAATCATTCACAAACTTTACTTTCAAATCCTCTCACTTTCATTTTTCATCCCTTAAAATAAACAACCTCACTTTTCTCTTTACATCCCCTCAAATTCATAGTCACTTTCTCTCAAATTCATCTTTGGAAGCAAACACCCTTAAAAAGAGAATATTTTATTTGCAAAATAAGTGACTCTCAACCTAAACATTTAGAGTGTGAGTGGTTAGTGTACAATATAAAACCATAATTATGTCGTCATCATGAGCGAGATGACATGACACACTTTTATAGACATCATTACTTAATGACAGTGAGTTTATGGATCTTTATCTTTATATATTTTTCAACTTATTCATTTTTACTCAATATGAAGGTTAGACTCACAATCTCTCCCTCACGGATACTTATCTGGAACTATTTGTAGTTCTGATATCATTGATTGAGGAGAGAATTCACCAGGGAAACACAACAACAATGAGACATAAGATCAACTCATATGAAAGATTGACATCACCTCAAATCCAAAATCTTAAGGTAATAGATTTATGAGTTTTCATCTTTATATTTTGCTTAACTTTTTCATTTATACCCAATGTGAGACTTAAACTTAAACTTAAATTCTCAACATGGTTCATTCAAGCCTAGAAGATATCAACCACAAGGAGTGAATTTGATGGTTAATGAGTGGACACGTGGATCAATTGGATACATCTTAACTTTATAAAAAACATTAATATTAAATGTAATACCCCAACTATAATATAAATAAATATTTCTTCATAAAAAATTGAATTTTTTTGTACAATAATTTTTTTTTGAGAGAACATTCATTCCAACATATCTCCATCTCCATTCATAAAATATTACAAAAATATATATTTTTTACAATATTAAGAGTTTTACATTAAAATAAAAGATTATCTATATATTTAATAATTTTTAAGGGTATTAATATAAATTATCCACGAATTAATCTTTAAAAGATCCCAAACAATTCTTATTGGATGGATTCCTCTTTTACTCGTGCAACAGGTATATAGAAAAAAAAATATGAAAGAAGTAAACTCTCAATAAGCCTTTATCATACATATGAATCCATACTCCACTTATGATGATTCATTTTGTACATCAAAAAATTGTTTTAGATCAAAAAATTATTTTAGGAAGTAATTAAGTACTTGAATATCTCTCGTTAAAACATTAATAAAATCATAATTATTTATTTAACTTCCCAAAGTAATAGTTATTTATTTAACTTTTACTTATGAATAACTTAGTAATAGCAAAAATAAATTTTCTTTATGAATAAATTAATAATAAGTTATAAATAAGTTACTCTTTTATACTCCTATGTAAATTGTTATTAAAAGAATTCCAAATATATAAAGTAAAAGTTGGTATATAAAAGACATCAAAATAATGAATCGCAATAATACCCATGCTACTCTACTCAGAAAAAGAGGTATTGCGATTACTATTTTAACAATGACATTGTTTAGTCTTACGAAAAAACGCTAACATAAAATTAAGTTTTGAACAATTTTAAATTGCAATCTTTAAATTAATTTAATAAATCATTTACTCTGCAATTTAAATGTGGAATTTGAAATTTTGATTTGCTATAGAAACTAATTATAATATATAATTGCATTGATTAGTTTGTTGTTAAAGATGGACATAATCCTTGATGTCATTAGAAAAACATAATCGTATTCAATTATGCACTTCTTTAATGACAAATTAATACATACAATTATAGAAGAAGAAAAAAATCTTGTACAAGTCTATTTACCTGGTTTTATGTAAGACAAATAAAGTTAATGAGTCAATAACATTTTTTTTTTAAATTTATAACATTTTATATTTGTGTTTAAGAAAATCATAAACAAAACATGATAAAATATAATACTACCAGAAGGAAATGTATAATGTATAATTAGTTTATATAAATTTGAAACTTAGGAAGGTGTAATTCCTAATAGAGCTGGAATCACTCATTTACTTCGATACTATTCACTATATTTCACAGAATCATAAACTAATCACTTCACACTGATCATAGACCCAACCCAGCATAAACCAGATCCCTAACACTTACTGGATTTTACAGAACTACCTTCTTCCCCTTTCCACTTTTTCGTTTCTAATTTCCCTTTAAGACTGACATTAGTGTTACATGTTTACATATTACAACCCTAAACTTTATTTTAATATTCTAATAAACAACCCAAAATATGCTACAACTTCAATCACAGGTTCAGGACTCGTTCAACTACTCCAAACTTTTTAACCATTTCACCCCCACCTTCAGATCCACCCTTCCGTTTAAAAAAATCACAGTCGGGACGGAACCTACAACGAGAGATGCGTAACGGTAACGGAGAGAAGATTCTAGGTAATGAAAAGATGAGAGAGAGAGGAGGAACATCGATATTTTGTCGGATCCAACCCAATTCGAAAACCCGGATCTGGAACCCAACTATTTTTCATTCGAGGCGGAGCAGACGCCTCAGATCTCGCGTTGCGGAGTCCTCAAACACCGCCGAGGAGGAGTTCTTCTTCGTCGGAAACGACGGCAGAGGAAGCGCGTTTGGCGACGGAGACATCGCAAACGCCGATCCGGCGTACACGTCGCTCTTCACGGCCGAATCAAGCGACTGGCCCCTGCGGAGAATCGTAACCTTCTCCAAGCCGTGGCTCCTGGCCAACCGCGAATCGTCACCGCTAGATCTCCTGAACGCGGCGGCAGCGGGCTCCGCCAGCACAGGGAGGCCAGAAGCGGGAGCAGGCCGTTTCCTCTGGTCGGGTCGGGTAAACTGCTTCCGGGAGGACCTGGAAGCCGCGACATGGTTGTTGTAGTAATAATAATTACAGCGATTAGCGGAACTCCTCCGTTGGGAAAACTCCGGCGGCGGAGCGCTTATTCGTTCCACCAGACAGTCCTGAGGCCGCAAAATCTGGGTTGCCATGGCACAAAATTAAAAGAAAAGTTTAAAAATAAAAGAAAAAGTGGTCACACCTCCTGAGAAGCAAATAAATGAAAATGAAGGAGGTTGGTTTGTGTGTTTGAGAGAGAGAAGAAACACGGAGTGTGTGAGAATGAAGGTGTGGTTTTAGAAAATGGCTTGGTGGAAGGGTTGATATATAGCAGGTGTAGAAGGAGACAAGGGTGGGGTCTGAGAGGGTTAGCTTCCCACCGACCTTCCAATAAACCAATATGACGCGTCACCAAATAACCCACAGCTGTTCTTCTATGACCATATCGTTAACGCCTCCGTTACTCTTTCCTACCTTTCACTCCTCATCCTGCTAACGCCGTCACCTTACTTTTCACTTCCAGTTGTCCCTCACCTCCAAAGATAAACATCGAAAGTTGCAACTTGCATGGTCCCCTGCCACACTCAGAATGCTTTATTAACCTAATTAATTATTCCTTAAACCCGTAATAATTGAAAGCGTATATAATTCACATCCAGTAGCAATAATTAAGTACATCACGTGCTCTTGTTCTTCAACTCTAACGTTTGGTATGTAGACCATAATATCATATGAAGTTGCCCTGCTTCATATGATCATATTTCAGCAAATATTGAAATGAATCGTAACACTATATTGTTCTGTTCCAATAACATAACAAAGTAAAATTAACTATTTTATTGGTGGGTGGCGGACATTTGACTGAGTTTCTACGTGTCTTGATGAGTTTCGATTAAGAAAAGATTAATTGTCGTCAGCGTTTCGATAAGAACAACATGAACCAGTCATCGTGTAATGCTATGATATGATCGTGATTTGATATCTTATCTGGCCAATAACACTTTGCTTATATCCATTCCATATTCACTATTGGCTATTTTACCTCATTAATTTAAGATTATTGAACAACAAGCAGATTAATTACTATCTACATATACACACACATGTTTGTAGAATGAAAACGGACCAAGAAAATTTTCATTAAATTAAAGCATCTTCAAATGAGGTGGAGTCAAAGCAAATACATGATGAAATCAATCACCATAGATAAATCTGTAATCTTTTACACATAATAAAAAATGTTATGAATTGTTCGTTTATTGTGAGGTACATGCGTATACCTAATTCCGTGGAGTGATTCCTTTCAATAATTTGGCACTAGAAAAAGTAACTAAAAAGAAAAAGGAAACAGTGGGAACAGATCCGGTATGCTTTAGCTCATACTTTTGCTTCATATTCCTTCAAAGAAAAAACTATTTGGGAAGGAGCAGTGGAAACATCCCCACACACAAGAAAAAACACGATTTTAAAATGTTACTAAAATAAAAGAATGAGAGTGTAGTTGGAGAAGAACGATGGAAGTTGTTAAAGAAAAATAGTGTGGCTCTTAGTTGCCTTTCTTGACGTTTTTTGTTTTATATCTTACTTTAAACTTCGCACCCGGTTGACCCCGTTGACCCGACATTAAAACCCTGTTTTTTAAATTTAAATTAAATATATTTATTATTAATAACTAAATATTATTTTAATTATTATCCTTTAAAAAGTAATGGAACTGGTGAAAATAATAATTTATTGTTTTCAATGTTTTTTAAATAAACTTTAAATCAAATAACAGATTAAAAATACTACGATATTTGTTTTTCAACTATCAAAATACTGGTCAGACTAACATTATGACTTAGTCTAAACCAATCATTTGATTTGGGTAAACTGACTTTAATATATAATGGCTAGTTGCAAATAAAACAATTTGTAATAAAATAAATAAATAATGACCATATGTATACTTGAAATTTAACTAGTTATAGCATTATATTGTTCAAATTAAATAGCATATATACTTATTGGGGTATTATTCTTAAAAAATAAAATAAAAAACTATCATTCTTGCGCGTAACTACTTATTTTGATTTCCGTGTTTGTTTAGTTAAAAAGCATTCTCTATCTTTTATTTTAATTCTCCTATATGTAAGAGTTCTATTTACTTTCTAAATTTTTTTATAAATCTTAAAAATACCATTTTTTTCGCTTTCCATTTTCAACTTAAAAAAAAAATCCTTAGTTTCTCTATTTTTCAAATAACCTATTCAAAGTTGAAAATTTTACAAACTATTTTTTAACTTTTACAACTACAAAATTTTTAAAAAAAAAATCCCAAACTAAGCAAATTACTAATTTCCTAATTCTACAATTTATATTAAAAGAATAAGTTGTAAGAAAATAGCAATAATAAAAATGATTTTTTGATAAGTAACATATAATGTAATATTGTTACAACTTTGTCAATCATCTAATCTCGCTAAACCCTAACATGATTATTAATAACTAAAATGTACAATAAACTTTAATGCGTATATATTTGTTATATCTTTTTAATATAATTTTAAATAGTTGTGTAATAAGGTCCAAATTTTGTTTATTTAGTGTGTAAAGAATTTTTCAGTTTTTCAACCATCCTTATATTATTTAATTATGACTATTCTTATAAAACCGGACTAATATTATAAGTTAATTTAATTTCTCCACTACTCGATTTTCAACACACAAAAAAAAAGAGGTAGAGGAAAATATATGTAGAAAATACTTTGACGCTTACATGTTTTTTGGACAGACGATATTAAAGTTATGAAGGAATATAAAAATCTTATCTTACAACTCACTTCTATTTATAAATTGATCTCATAAATTTTGTATTGTTCATGAATTAGCAGAAGTCCAATCATGTCTTGATCGTGTTTACTATTGTTTACACATTATTAATATTTTTTGTTTAATCATAATTTTCATTTGACAAATGTGTGTTTTTCAACTGTCAAGAACCAACATCATTTAATGTTGAGTTCTCGAAAAATGTTCATCCCGACAATGGAGTCTTATGTTAAATACACATACTTTGATTCTTTTACTCTTTCTATTTTTAGACTTGTAGATGAAGATTATTCAATATTCATACGATGTAATCAAATTTTAAAGAAAAATTTCTTGAGATTGTTTTCATTAAATCTTATTCTTGTTAGAAGTGGGCTTTAAGCCTAATTCAACCTCACAAAACCGATTTGTAAAGCGATTATTGCACCCATCTATATATTGTGAATGACCTTATCTCTAGTCGATGTGAAACTTCCAACAATTTTATATGTGATTTTTATGAAGTCCTATTAAATTCATCAACTAAAACTTATCAAAGTAATATACAAAACTTTTAATTAAGCACAACCAACAAATTCATATGAAGTAGTGCAACTTAACTTTAGTGGACTTTGTGGACAATATTTCAAGCCTCTTAGGTTTAATTATTAATGTTGGACATCCTCTAAAAATTAACAAGATCCACACAATGATCAAGACGAAAATAAACCTTATTTTCTTTCTTAATTGTAGTTTCTTCTTTCTCGTGAGTGTTATCCTTCACTATTTTAAGTATTTAAATTCAATACAAAAAATATATTTAAATTTGAATTAAACAACAAGATAATGTCACCTAGACGCACAGAAAAGTTTATGAAAGAAAAATTATAATGAAATTCTTGCTAATTTATACTTTTTATTTTATTTACTTCCTAATTTTTTTCATTCCCAAATCCCATTCCGCTCCATTGTGGACGTTAATGATGAAATAAGGATTTGGCATTTTGTATCTTTTGTCTCTTGTCCCAATCCTATCCATCCTCCAACCTTGTAAAACCACATATTTTGTAACCAAAAATATTAAATTATTAACTGTTAAATAAAATAAATTAAAAAAGTATTTAGAATTAGAACGCCCCATCCATGCGTCTCCTCTGTGTTCTCATGGCACGCACCATATCATATCAGACACACACAACAAACAAAATAAACAAAAAGAACCAAAACCAAGAAAAACAAAAACATACAATAGTAATATTAATATTAAAAACAGAAACAAAGGGGGTAAGGTAACACCCGCTATGGCGGCGGAATCGGGTGGTAGTGCAAACTTCGACCTTCCCGAGGAGATGATGCAAGTGCTACCGTCCGATCCCTTCCACCAGCTCGATGTGGCTCGCAAAATAACTTCCATTGCTCTGTCGACACGTGTCAACGCCCTCGAATCAGAGCTGTCCACACTTCGCACTCAGATCGCCGACAAAGACAACCTCATCGCCGACCTTCAGTCTCAAATCGACTCCCTCGATGCCTCCCTGTCCGAAACCGCCGACAAACTCCTCCTCGCCGAACAAGATAAGGTTCCAACCCTCTCCCTCTCTTCGACAAATTCTTTCACGCGCGCACGTGCTTATTAACTTGGTTTTTGATGGTTGAGGTTACAGGAGAGCTTACTGCAGGAGAATGCTTCGCTTTCCAACACTGTCAAAAAGCTCAATCGAGATGTCTCCAAGGTGCATTTTAATGGATTTAGTTCCTATACAGACTCAATTTCGATTATAACGTATTTTTGGCTGGGCGGAATTGTAATCTCGTTAAGTTGAATTGCTTTTTGAATTGTTGTGTTAATGTGTGGATGGTGGGTGACTTTTGGAGATGTGTGTGTATGCAGTTAGAGGTTTTCAGAAAGACGCTTATGCAATCACTTCAGGAAGAGGATGATAATTCTGTAAGTTGTGTTGGTTAGTTTTTTAGTTTCAATTTGATAAGGAGAGTTTGGTGTTCTGTTTCATAGACTAATTTGGCCTATTCAATTCATTCATCATGTTTTTCTCAGTTGTACTCGTTATAATTTTAATGTATGAGTTGTTTATGTTACAATGGTACTTACGGAACACTTGGCATTTACTGGTTTTTGGCACAGGGAGGAGCTCCAGACATTGTTGCTAAAATACAGAACCAATCAAATTTTACTTCCACGTCACAGTTTGGAGGTATTTTCAACTCGTATGCTATCCACCTGTATAATTTACATTTTTGTTCATTCTTGGTGCCCTTTGTGAAAACGAAAAGATGTAGTTCCCTAATGTAAAATAAAACATAATTTTTTTTGTGAGTGTAGACATCAAATGAGGATTTAAACCTTAATTAATTTTACTCATGTAATGAGTTTTAGCGTGTTGGGTCTTACTTCTATGTGGTAGTATAGACTTATTGGCAATCTAGCAACATCAAATTCTCACATCCAAACTCATTTCCTTTTTCGTAACGACCATATGAAGAAATCGCCGTGCACTTCAGAAAATTGCTGGCCTAAGACATCGTTTAAGGCATATACATTTTTACCCTTTCAAATATGAGTTCAGTATCTTATCACTTCGATGTGTACACTGGCAGATATAGTGTTTCCAGTGGTTTAATCTCGTAATAATGGTAATGATGGTTATGCATAAACTGTTTGGATTTGGATCCTCTCTATTTCCATGTCTTGAGAGAAAATGGTACAAGTTTCCCTGTACAGTGATCCACCATTTCCTACGCACATTGTCATAAATCTTCCATAGGAGTTGCTATTCTTGACATTTGCTGACAATCCAATGCTAAGATGTAAGTAAACCAATGTAATGATTTTAATCAATTTGACCCGAATGAAAATCTCAAATTTGTCGGAGAGAACATTAGTGAAAACATTTTAGCTTCTATTTGGGAGGAGGGAGAGAGAGACCAATAGTGTCATAAGGAGATGAATGGAAGTAAACCTTTTTATTCTCCTCATGGTTAAGCTCTTTCAGCTGCATCAGTTTTGAGAAATTCTCATTTTACTGCAGACAATGACGCACCATTGGCACCGTCTATATCTTCTTCAACAGGAAATTCTTTGGTCGAAGAACCTGAATCTGATGGTAAGTACTATCATTTATGAAGGAATGGATGGATAGGCATGCATCTAATTCTGCATTAACAGAGAGTCGAAGACCATAAAATATGGTGTCTGTTTTGCATATCTACCCTGACCTTCCTTGTATTGTTTTCCATTCCACTATAGCAGCACCAAGACCTAGAGTACCTCAGAACCTTCTCTTAGCATCTCAAGGTTCCACCCCTCGGATTACTCCCCCTGGTTCCCCTCCTAGTCTGTCTGCATCAGTATCACCTACGAGAACATCCAAACCTGTATCTCCAAGGCGACATTCAGTTTCCTTTTCAACCACAAGAGGCATGTTTGATGATAGGTCTTCGGTGTTTTCCTCCACTTCCTTAACTCAAGCCTCAATATCAACCTCTGATGCAGGAACAGGATCACAAACCGGTAAGTACCGGAGCACTCGTGCAAATACATTGTATTTAAGAATGTTTTCATTTGGTCGCAATTTTTTGTTGTTTGAATGATCATATTGTATTTTTTCTTACTGGCTGTTATAGGACGAACACGGGTGGATGGAAAAGAGTTCTTTCGCCAAGTCAGGTGAGAGGTCTTAGATGCATTGAAAATTATGGAAACATGTCACTTTTTTGTGATAAACAGATGTATTTGATCTGCCGTTTGTTGTTGTTAGGAACCGTTTGTCTTATGAACAATTTGGTGCATTCTTGGCAAATGTTAAAGAATTAAACGCCCATAAACAAACAAAAGAGGTATTCTCTCCTGCCTTGTCTCCTTTCTCTCAACTTTCAGTTTATTGATCGATATCTGTGTGTAAAACATGATAGGAGACACTACGGAAAGCTGATGAAATTTTTGGGCCTGAAAACAATGATCTGTACAATGTATTTGAAGGATTGATTAATCGCAATGTCCATTGATGTTGTGCTTTGGGGAAGTTTTATTCCCAGTTTGTAATAATGGATACCATCCTCTCCTTATAGCATCTCCTTTCCCCCCTGTATATCAAATTATCTCGTTAATTATTATGTAACGCAATAATTTTTTGTATATAAAACCAGTATATTTCATTTCACGACTCATTCCAATTTTCTCATTAGCTTTCATGAAGTCATTCAACAACTTAGGATGTGACAGAAAAATAAAAATAATAACAGTGTGAGCAAGAAAAAGGAAAAGAAAGAAAGATGAAATAGAGTGGAAAGATGTACTAAATGATATAAAATTTACTTAAAGTTATCACCTTCTAAAATGTAAATAAATTAAAATTAAGTAATTGTACAGTTGAAAAGTTATTCATATATTTATTAATTATTTTTTATGAACATTATTTTAATTTTAAATTAATTTCAAAGTAATGTAAGATATGATTTTAGTCCTTTAGTTTTTTATATATAAACATACAAGACTCTTCTAATAAAATAGTATTTTCTTCTAAAAATGTATTAATTACTTAAATTAATAACATAATGGTATGAGAGATACTTTTAACAAAATCAGTTTTTTATTACATTTTTTTTTTCTTGTTATACATAAGTGGAAAATAAAAAAGTGAGATATAATTAAAAGTAACGTTTTTTTTTGTCACTTTTTAATATCAAATAACAGAAGTAGTTTTTTTTTACCCACTTTTGTGCACAAGACACTTTACATTTGTTTTGCTAAAATAAGTCTATCTTTAACTTGTATTTGATAAATAATTTGGTAATTCCTTAAATAATCAAATATATTGAATTTAAAGTAATGTATTTTTATTTTATTTTATTTTTTAAATTTGTTTAATTAAGCGTGTTTCATATTTACTGAATTTTACTTTCTACGATTTGGATAAAATATTTAAAATATTATCGACTGTAAACAATATTTAAATATCAAAAGTTATTAATGGTTAAAAATATTAATACGAATATTTTTTTTTAGTTCATATTAAAGATATTATTTTTTATTCAACTTTCATTTGATTTTCCATTGATATTAACTATATTTTTGTCAATTGATATTATTTTTAGTTAATGGTAGCCACAGTAATTTAAGCTAATATCAATCAAGATTTTTTTTTTATGATTTTGTCGGTTAGATTTTTTTTTTCCAACTTTTTCATTGATCTATTACTTGAAAAATTATCTTAGTTGACAATGACAAGAAATTATAGTTAACTTTAACTTGTATTTTAAAAGTCAAGGACAGAAAAGAAAATGCTAACAACATCAACTAAAAAAGTGTTGTTTCGTATTCATCAATAAACAATTATCTCTCCTATATTAGCCAAAAGTAATCACGACTAATATTAGTAAAACAATGATAGTGATTTTAAAAAAATAATTTAAATAAAAAATAAATTTTATAAATATTGATAAGAAAAAAATAGTTGATATTAATAATAAAAGGTAATCATTCCAACTACTTCTAAATTTCAATCAAGTTGATGATATTCTGACCAAAATTGAATTTAAAAAATAATATTAAATTAAAAATATGAAAAAAAACACTTGAATTTGAAAATATAAAATTTTCAAATTCTTCTTGATTTTAGTTAAAATTTAAATTTTAGTATAATTTAATTACTCTTATAAAACTTTAATTTTATTTTTATGAAAACAATATATTTATTTTTAAGGCATTTTAAATTGTCTATGAAAAAAATAATTAGTCTTTTCAATTTTTCATTCCAAATACACTATAACAGTTTATTAAATTGATCAGTGTGTTGTTTCCATATTAAGGTTCTCTCCCAATACAATATTAATATTTCTTGATATGTCATCTGAAAATTTCATCTTGATGTTAAATAAAAAACGAGGTAGAGTAGATTAGTTTAAACTACTATGATTATATACAAATTAAATCAGAAATGATTATATATGATAGGACTTTCATTTAAAGGATTAGTTTGATTTCAATGGAAAGTATATTAAAATTTTAACTAATGCCAAGTTTAAAAAAAATGTTGCAAAGTTAATGTATAATATTTATGATGTTTTAGTTAAATGATGATCTAAGTTATGGTTTTTTAAGTGGAGGAAATTTGAGCGAAGTATTGATTTAATTTATTTGATACGTAACGTTTTATTTTCAACATAAATAAAAGTGATTTAACCTTAATATAAAGTAGAGATTGATTTTTTAAAGAATGATGTAATTTAATTTTCATTTTAATAATTTTTCAATTGGGAGCCTATAAGAACAAAATTATCTTATGATGAAATTCATAATGTAGTCAAAATTAGGAGACAAAGTTTTGGTTGTAAGAATTCAATGAAGGACAAATTTGTAATACCAAAGGTTCAACAAAAAGGATAGAGTTTTCAATACCAAAACCCAACTAGTCAACATCATGCTATTTCAACTTAAAATAATAATGTTTGTTATTATTTTCAACTCATCTGCAGAAGATTAACCTAACTCATTTTTTAAGTGGAGATAGGTTGGGTTAGATCTGGGATCAATTTCTTTTAATAGTTAAGAATTTCAAATACAATCAAATTTGAAATTATCTCAAACTGTAGTATTTAAATTGTTTATATCGTTTAACATATTTTTACTTTAATAATAACTCAAACATTATTATAAAATATTTTTAAAATATTAAATAAACATAATAAAAAATGGGATAAAAAAAAACTAAATCCACATATTTATAAAAATAAATAACTAAATTAACTAAAACTTAAATAATAAAAAACATATTTAACCTTGATATCGAGATTTAATTAAACATAATAATGCAAGAATTAATCGTAAATGATAAATAAAAAACAGTTAAGCAAGGTGGTCCCACACAAAGCTAACAAAACAAAGCCACCATCCCGCTCGGAATGAAAAGATAGAAAGAGAAAGAAAGAGGAAAGAGAAAAGTTTTCCGGGAAAATTTCCAGTGCTGATCGGAATCGGAAATGAGTAGGGTTTGGTTTTTGCTATTCCTTCTTCTGATATCGAAATGCGATGAAGTGTGGAGCTCCTACGCGGGTTCGGCAAGCTCCATCATCAACCCTTCCAAGGTCAAACAGGTTTCCTGGAAGCCAAGGTGAGCTCTCTGTTTCACTCTTTTCGCTTGTCTGCGTCGATTCCATGTTTTAACTTTATGAAATTCGAATCCATGCGTGCAGAGCTTTCGTGTACGAAGGTTTCCTCACGGATTTGGAGTGCGATCACTTGATCTCAATAGTGAGTATTCATATCCAATCTAAGCAAAGACTATGACTCTAATCATACTTTAATTATTCCGTTAAGCTGTTTGCGGTTGTCGGTTTAGGCCAAATCAGAGCTTAAGAGATCTGCCGTAGCGGATAATCTCTCTGGAGAGAGCACGTTGAGTGATGTTCGAACTAGCTCTGGCATGTTCATTTCCAAGAACAAGGTATTTTCCTCGCCCTCTGTAGGTTTGATGTAAAGAATAGTTTATTCAACATTCATTATTTTTTTTTTTTTATAATGTCTGTAGGATCCTATTGTTAGTGGAATTGAAGACAAGATTTCGTCATGGACCTTTCTTCCAAAAGGTACTACGCCTAATAAAGAAAATCTTCATAAAAATCTGCACGCTAAGTTTGTGTGGACTTACGTTTTTTTCATCCCCTACTCCGCATGTGTTTGTTTTTTTTTTCAATGCTGAATGTTTGAAAAATTGCTTGTGGGTGGGTATGCATAAAATCATTACATTTGCATGTTTGATTTCTCGACATCATAAGTGGGACGTCATGATATACATAAATACATTTCACAATTTCGGCGTATCCCTTGCTGTTTTTTCATTTGACTTCCTTGGCTTTGAAAGGAAGTTCGTCAATAAAAGGGAAGTAATAGGGTGAAGAGTAGATTGCTCTTTGATAATCAAGTAATCTTATGAGAAAGTTATTAATGTTCAATGAACCGGTAGGAAAAGAAAAATATGGTACGATTTAATTAAAACAGATGACCCACATTAAAAGCGATGCATTATTTCAGGATCAGAAAGTATTTACCCTTGATTTCTGAATCAATAGTATATATATACTGCAAATTATCTTTCTATAATGTGTATGTATTATGTATTAAATTATTGTGTCACTGTCGCCTGGAAAGCTTGGGACTGCAGAATAGAATAAACGTGCAAGCTAAATGATGAAAATGGTCTAAATTCTTGTATGTACATGTAAGCACACACATTTATGAACAAGCACCAATCAGTTTCCTGGTTATATTTATGTTGAATTCCAGAAAATGGGGAAGATATACAAGTATTGAGATATGAGCATGGACAGAAATATGACCCGCATTATGATTACTTCACTGATAAGGTTAACATTGTTCGGGGTGGACACCGCATCGCGACTGTTCTCATGTATCTCACTAATGTAACCAAAGGCGGCGAGACAGTGTTCCCTTCTGCTGAGGTTTGTATAGCACTTAAGTAATTGATGAATGTCTTTCCTCGGAAAATAAAGTGCATCTTTGAAGTAGTTTGTCAAAAGTTATTTTTCTTCACATTATGTCCAGCTGAGTTCCTTCAGTGCCGTTATATTGTGTCAGTTGAATGTGCCAAAGTTTCTTCCTAGCTGAGAAAATAATATCTCACATTTTGACTTCAGCTGACATATGATGCCATTTCTGTCACCCAAATAGTGAAAGGCTTAGAAACTGAGCAGAGAATTTGGAGATAAAACATGGAAATGACCAATTTGGTCCCTGAATATCTTTTCAACCCAATGAAAAATGACAAGGAAACGAAAAAAAATGATTTGATCCTTGAATGCCAACAACAAGTACATATTGGTACTTGAACTTTTCAACCAATGGCAAATTGGTCCTAAAAAATTACAATTTAGTGTCGATTTGATCCTTTAAACGTCTTAATGACAAAATAGTTTTATAAATCTTAACAGCAGAATGTAATTCTTGCTCTTTTTATACGAAAAACTAAATTAAAATCTTGATTGTTTTAAGGATCAGATTGCCATCGGTTTGACCTGATTGAGGGTCATCTTTGCTGGATAATCAGACAGGGAGTATACTGTTGAGCTGTACATGTAGAAAGTACAGTTATACTCACTACTTGTCTTTTCGTTCTTGGAATAGGGGAGGTTGTCCATATGATGATATTCTCAAGTTCCTCTTTGTTAGTTCCTTCGGTTTCTGGCATTAATTATTTTTCTTTGGAATTTTGTTCTGCTTACAGGAATCTCCACGTCGCAGAGCCTCTGAAACAAATATCGATCTCTCTGAATGTGCCAAAAAAGGAATAGCAGGTGGGCAATTGGATTAGTAATTACTGTCACCTTTTCCGCCATTCAATTTGTGCTAAGTATTTGTTGCTCTCTTATGACCTGGCATTGCATTAGTGAAACCGCGTAGAGGGGATGCACTTCTTTTCTTCAGTCTCCTCACAAATGCTACCCCAGACACTAGCAGTCTCCATGCTGGATGCCCTGTGATCGAAGGTGAAAAATGGTCGGCAACAAAGTGGATTCACGTAGACTCATTTGACAAGACGGTGGGAGATGGAGGGGACTGTTCTGATCGACATGTAAGCTGTGAGAGATGGGCTTCCCTCGGAGAATGCACTAACAATCCCGAGTATATGATTGGATCTTCAGACCTTCTTGGCTACTGTAGGAAGAGCTGCAAGGCATGTTAGAAATTCTTCTACTCAATGCTTTTCCAGGATCTACATCTCGTCTCTACCACGGGTTTCAGATTTCAACTACTTCTGCATCATTCTAATGCTGTTGCCCTTTCAATCAGTGTTCTACCACCATCTCAATCTCCTCACTTCAAATGGAAGAATTCAGTTCTTATTTTGTATGTACGAGAAGATATGACAAATTCAAATTAATTTATTATTATTATTATCTTGATTTTATAATTAGAAATTATTTTGCAACGTCTATTTTGATATTTGCAAAATAAAATTAGAACGTGTAAATCACTTTACACATTGTGAAACTAATGAGAGCAGTATTTTTCATTACCAGACATCTTGAGACACAATATTAAAACAAGCTAGGGTGAGAGGAATGGCATCTCTTCTCAATGAGGCTAAAAAGAGAGGATTTAGAGTCAGACTCCACAACGAGTCTCTTAAAAACCATATTTCTTAGCTAGATAGAAAGACGATAAAAAGATTTCCCTTGTTCGGGATATTGAAGTAGTATCCCACAATGAAATTTCCGTTAAAGACATTTAACTAAATAAATAACACTCACATTTATAATAAAATAAAATAGTACACGGGTAGCAACATAGTAATTATTATACTTTTATAATAATTACAGTAAACATTATAATCTTTTAATTAATTGATAATGTAAAGAATTTGATGTTAATACTACATGTCTGTTAAACTCATAAAAATATGTAATTAAAAATACAACTGGTGGAGGATTTTCTTAAAAAAGAAAATACTAAAACATAAATATGCCTGTTTAGTTGATCTTTCAACAACTATTTGTTGGAGATGCTCAATCATCATCCGGCAAAACAGTATTTGACAATGAAGAAGCGTTGAAACTTAACCAGAGAAGAAACAAGAGCAAGACAATCTCAATAAGCAATTTTGATGTAATGTATCAAGAAATAAAATATCATGAACTAAAATAAGTAAATACTCAATATAAGAAAATTATGCCGATTCAATATAATTAAGAGGATTTTTAAAAACATTCTTATTCAATTATTTTGCAAGAACTATTAATTAAATCGTTAGTGACAGAAAGAGGACTCAACAATGAATGGAGAAGCGAAGAGTACAAGAGAAGGGATACAGTTGTGATCTTATATATATACGCTGAGTTATGGGAATCAAGTGTCCTAAAATGAAGACATACTGTCGTAGAACAAAGAATACACGACATTTGCCACAAGAATTGATCATTAAAATCTTGTTAAGGTTGCCGGTGAAGTCTCTTGTTCGATTCAAGTGTGTGTGTAAGTCATGGCTCTCCCTGATCTCTGATTCACACTTTTCTCTCTCACATTTTGAACAAACTGCCACACGCACAGAGAGACTTGTGTTCTTCGAGCCTTCAGCTCCCGAAGTCCGATCCATAGACGTCAACGCACCCCTTTATGACGACTCTGCTTCTGCTGTATTAAACCTCAACTTTTTGCCCCCAAAACCTTATGATGCCCGAATCCGAGGTTCCTGCAGGGGTTTCGTACTTTTGGAGTGTTGTCAAAGTCTCTGGTTGTGGAATCCATCCACTGGGGTCCACAAACAACTATCTTCCTCACCTACTATGCCCAACAAGGATCCCATGCTTCTGACATTTCTCTTCGGTTTTGGGTATGATTCTTCAACGGATGACTACTTGGTTGTGAAAGTGTTGCGCATGGCATTCTCATGTGTTAGTGGTAACCGTGTGGAAATTTTGTCGCTAAGAGCTAATGCTTGGAAAGAGATTGAGGGTATTCATTTCTCGTATTTGAACTGCTTTAATGATATGAAAGTTGGGTTGCTCTTCAACGGTGCTCTTCATTGGGTGGTTAGTCGTTATGATTTAGGAAAGAACGTTATTGTTGTGTTTGATTTAAGAAAAAGGAGTTTTTCAGAGATACCTCTTCCACGTGAATTTGATTGGGACTTTAACACTTGTGATTTGGTGGTACTTGGAAAAATTCCCAGGCTATGTGTTGTAGGGTGTTGCTCTCCAGCAGAATTATGGGTGATGGAAGAATACAAAGATCCCTCATCTTGGACTAAGACTATTGTTGTGTCTGTTGATGACATTCCCACTAAGTACTTCTCTCCAATTTGCTCTACAAAATGTAATGATATTGTTGGGATAGATGGGAGTACTGGATTGGTAAAATGCAGTGACAAGGGACAAGTGCAAGAGCATAGATATTGGAGCAGTTCGTATAGATCCGAGGTGGCTGTCTATAAAGAGACTCTGGTTACACTCCTGTCACAGAGGCGATTCTGTTTCAGTCCATATACATTGCAGGTGGCTGTGTATACAGAGTCTCTACATTCACTTCCCTATGAATGTTAGAAATACAAATGTGAGTCTAAATCTCACATTGAATAGAATTAAGAAAGTAGAGCATTATATAAGGATAAAGATTTATAAACTTATTGTCTTAAGGTTTTGGGTTGAGAGTGGTATCAATTTCTTATTTGGTTGGACTCAGGTCTTATTGGTGTTGTATCTCCCTAGTGAAACCTACCTAACAAGTCTGTAAACCTAACAGTGACAACCACCATGGTGAACAAAATTCTTCTGCTGTAATAAAGCATACAGTTCTTACGAATTTATGAACTCAGTTTTCTTGCTGTTTGTCCATGAATAAAGAATCAGTTATTAACATGTTACAGCAGCTAAATTCTTCATTATGGCTTTGATTTTTAAAAGAAAAGACCATTAAGAATAATTCACAGACATGATTTTCCAGCCCTACAATTTTGGTTTCATTCTTATTTTGTTTTTTTCTATTATGTATTCTGTTATTTGTCCTCAGGACATGATGCGTTATTCTTATTTTTCCTTTTGTCATCTTGTATATTTTGACTCCTGATAAGTAAAAGGGACAGAACAAATTCTTCCAATTTCTCTATCTCTCGTGTTCTTTCTCAACCTTTACCTTTCTTTTCTTTTCCTTTTATAGTATCAAAGTCATGGGTTTGAACCTATTTTAACTAGATTCGTTATTTTGTTGGATCTATCGTGCTATTCCCTGTTGAACCCCAGTTAGATCTTTCATTAATCTATTAATGTCTAGTCTTACACAAAAAATATATTAATCGGTTTGAAGGAGTGTGTTGGAGAGTTTTACATGGAGTCAAGATAAGGTGGGTTTATGTGTTTATAGTAAGCATAAGCCTCTCCTATGTTTATCGAGATAGAGTTAGGTTTAAACTAACTTACTAACTTTTGCGATTTTTGTGCAATTCACGAAGTTGGTTTACGCAGCATTGTTTGTATCTCTTGCCTTACTCCTTCCTCTTCTTTCTTTCTTAGTTTTAAGGTCTGAAAGTTATGTCAGGATTCTTGAAATCAAATGTTTGATTAGATGATGCCTTTGATTGGAACCTAAAAAATTGCGAACGATCTTGTGTAAACAGTTTGCTATAAATTCACAATTAGGAAAATGAAGTTTGTTAAAAAATTGTGACTTACAAACAGTTTGCAAAAAAAGTTTTAATTACTCTTTCCCGCTTTAACACAAAATTAAGAACATGAAGACCCTCCCTGAAAATGAAACCTACATATGCACATTGGATTGACCCACACCCCGATGATGTAGTGATAATATTTTCTCTCTTTTTTTCTGAAGTCCAATGAAATGGTAAAATGAACGTAACACATGAACACGAGTTATCTCACTCTCGAAGTTAGAACTTTATATCCTTGCATGTGTTTGTCAAGTCTTGAAATTTGTCTTAATTGATAAATCATCAAAATCCAAATCGTCTGTTTTTCTAATTTTCGTAAAATAAGAGAATATGATGAAATGAGAAGTATGAAAGATTATGGATAGAAATGATATAGGGAGATAAAAGGTGGTGGGGTCGGTGATTCTGCAAGAAAGCAAAAGACTTGATAGGAATAAAAGAGTATACGGGCCAAGCAGAAAGAGATGGTAGACGTGCACCAACAGCAACTGGACCTTGGATTTGCACCACTATTTCTCAAAAATCTCTTTCAATTTCTGCATTATTTATTCATCTACACTTCTCTTCGATTGAGCAGTAACATTAACTAGCATCTCATAACATAACAAAACGTAGTAGCTTGTGTTGTGTGAGGGTCAAAGGCAAAAAAAAAAAAA
>Ga0099822_1003370_pt1 | contig 20454 bp, 8 predicted proteins | sample CowpeawhiteBW_FD_76839 | JGI IMG/M metagenome (GOLD analysis project Ga0099822, IMG submission 76839) | Root nodule microbial communities of legume samples collected from California USA - Cow pea white BW | ecosystem: Host-associated > Plants > Roots > Nodule | place: USA: California | collected...
AAATAGAAAAAATCAAAAGCTGGGATGAGGTTTATAAAAAACAAACTCTTTTATCTAAAAAAAATAAAAAAAAAAAAAAAAAAAAAAAAAAGAGCTTTGAGGGATCAAAAACAACCCTCGTGGCTGAGAAAAGAAAAGAATGATTTTGAAGTAAAAAACCGAAAGAAAAAACCTGGATCTCGATTCTGAAAACACCTGGCTTTGGAGAAATCCTTTGAAGTTTGATTCTGTGAGAGAATATGGCAAACCCAAAAAATCACGCGCTGAAAGACAGATGATTAACAGAAAGGGATTCAGAGAAGCGGGGCGTTACAGAGGGGGGAGGGGGGAGAGTAGAGAGAGAGAGAGAGAGAAAGAGAGAAAGGCGCAGAAATTTTGAAGGAGAAAAGGGAAGTGAGGAAGAAGAAAATGTTTGTTTGGTGAGAATCTCTCGGTCACTCTTGGGTTTGTGGTTGGGAGTGGGTGTGGTTATATAGGAGGAGGCGAAGTTGAATATGAGTGTTGATTCATAAATTAATTGAAAAGCAGTGAGAAGGGTGAATTTTGGCAGCAAGAAAGACAGCTAAGTATGATTAACGTGGGAGCCAATGAATGAAAGACACGCGCCGATGGTTGTCTGCACAAGACACGTGGCCACGCCATGCTTCAGGTGTGGCTGTCTTTAACGTTCCTGCGAAGCCAGTTTGACCGTGTCTTTGCGCGTTCACACCTCACTCTTCATTCAATTCCAAGCATCATTTTTTTTTCCTCAGCGTTAGCTCGTAACTCTCACTCGATATATTCCTTTTACTTCTATTTTTTAACTCAATAATTTATTAAATTGTTGTTCTTTTATAATTTCGTTCATTGCATTTTTACACAATTTTTATTTTTAGTATTTAACCTTTTCTTACTCTTTTAACTTTTAATCATTTATTTCAAAACATTTAATTATGCAAATAAAAAATGATTATATGTATAGAGATATCGAACTGAAACTTTCTGATTTTTTAATAAATTATGAATTATTTTTACAAGCGTTTAAAAGATGGAACTGATATCGCTAGGTCCATACAATTATTTACTTTTAGGAATAACTACTTTTAGAACTGGCCGTGCGGATTTTTCTTTTGTTTTTTTTTATTTGAATAAAAAAGTAATATAATTATAATTATATTTAAATAAATAATTTATTTATATTGGTAAAAACGCATGTGTTCATTGTCTAATTTTAGAAATAAGTATAAATACTTTTTATTTATTTTGTAGATTATTTTTTTATTAAAAAAATATTGTAGTTTAAAAATAATTAATTTAAAACAAATTAAATAAATAAACAGTTAAATTTAATAAAACAATTATTTATTAAAGGATAAAATTGAAAATAAAAATGTAAACACCAAAATGAAATATTCTTTTATAGATAAATATATAATGAATTATACTAATAAAAATACTATCAATAACAATAATATCCGATACTAATAATAATAATAACAATCACAATAATAATAAAATTAAAAAATAACATTTTGATATGAATTTGTTTGTTTTAAATTATAAAATTAATACTAATTTATTAGTAATGTATAGTAAAACAACGTAATTATATGATTGAAAATTATAACTTCAAATTCGTAAGACGTTGCATACATAAATAATTCGAGAGTACAGGGTTTGAGATGTGGAGGTATATAATACCCAGACACATCCATAACAAGTAAAAAGAGGTCTCACATGGCCTAAAACAAAGTACAAAGTCTCGTCCAGAACGAGAGAAGTTTAAACTACAAAAACTCCATCAGTTGTGGGCTCCATAATGAGCCCGATACTCATCCATAACCATCAAGCTGCGGCATCCCTATTATCGTTACCACTGCCAAGAGTTTTCACATCTGCTCACATCAATAAGATTGATGATCATCGCAATGGAGGAAACCACACACACAATCATACAAACAAGCAAAGGGTAAGCTAGTGAAAAAGGTTCTTATATCATAACACTCAACATACAGGTTCATAGTCAAACATAATTAACATACATCCACACAAGAGGTACCAAACTATATAAGACACCAAGAGGTTCGAAGCTCATTCAGATTCAAGTCAGCTCAACCTCATTCTCTGTTCCACATAAGTTGTTCTTCTGCTCATGCTCTTTCTTCTCCAGCTTGTTTTCGTGGTTCTTGTTAGGGTTCACCGTAGTAATCTCGTTTTCATTCTGTGCCATTGTTCTCAGCTCTTAAGTATGCTCCTAGAGCTGTTGGGTTCGTTGTCGTAGGTGTCTGTGCTTTCCACTAGAATATGTTCAGGTGAGGGAAGCTAGGATTTTTCATTCTTTTATAAATAATGTGCCTGTTTTGGTTTTGTTGGGTGCTCTTGATGATTTGATGTACTTTTGATGGTGTGAAAATAATTTGTGTACTGTTTTTGGATGGATTTTTGGCTTTGCATGCGTGAGAGCGGGTGAGATCTGCTATGCTCGCCTAAGCGAGCCGTTTCTCGCCCAAACGGAAAGCTATTGCCTAAGCGAGAATAGCAGTAATTCGGCCCCTTTTGGTTTTCGAGTGCTCGCCTGAGCGAAGGCCTCTCGCTTGAGCGAGATGGGCTAGCTTGAGCAAGAACTCAAAATACTCTTTGTTTTCAATCTCGCTTAAGCGAAAGCTTTTCACTTGAGCGAGAGACCCTTGTTGCCTGAGCAAAAGCTCCTTAGCTTGAGCGAGATTGACAGCAGAGTTGTTTAAATGCTTGTATGCTCCCATGATAGATTTGTTTACCCTTTTAAAGCATGAAATATGATGCCAAAATTTTATACAACGTGCTTGTGTTTTCTTAAATTTTTGTTGTTTGGGATTTCGTGTTTTTACATGTTGAAACCAGTGAAAATCTGTCAGTTTAGCTTAAGCGAGATCAGTCTAGCTTAAGCAAGAATTTCTAGCTTAAGCGAGACCAGTTTAGCTTAAGCGAGATCAGTCTAGCTTAAGCGAGAATTACTGCAGAATTTTAATTCCTTACTTTAACTTGAACTTGTGGATTGATTCAATTACTTTTAAAAGCATGAATTGGGCGAATGGGTATGAGTAGAATAGTTTATGGCCTGTGATTGATAAGTTTAACATGACCTTGACATGTGACTTGTATAGGATGGTTGGTTATCAAAGTGGCATGGTTTTGGTATGATAAATGATTCAATATTGATTGTTGGAAGCATGATGATTGGGTTGGTTAGGACGTAATTCCACGATAGTTTCGTGGTGGTGCCTCATTTGGTTAGGAAGTAATTCCATGAGCCTCTAGGTGAGACTTCATGGTGGTGCCTCAGTTGGTCGGGACGTAATTCCATGACATTTGTTAGTGGGAGTTCATGGTGGTACCCCATCTATATAATTTAGTAAGGATTCAAGGTAAGGTTGCATCCTGACTCTCTAAGGAGTCAGTTAGTTTCACATAGAGCGGACTGACTCTTGTGGTGAGAGTAGCAGAAGGTCTGAAACCCATTAAGGGCTAACCTTGTGTGGGGGGTTGAGACATTATAACACTTAGCTCGGGGGAGAGCAGCTCGGTAAAGCAGGGAAGTCCACCACAAGTGCAAGCATCCGCTGAATCCGACTAATTATATGTATCCGGATGAGCCGTGTCTGAGTCTTAGTGTATTGTTTGGAAGGTCAAAACATGATTGGTTGATATTTGTATCTTTGGCTATGAAAGTTGTATGCATTGGTATGATAAAGATCGTTTTCTACTATAGCTTACCCTTTTTGCTTGTCGTATATTCTGTGTGTGTGGTGTTTTTTTTTTGCAATGATCATCAATTTATTGATGTGAGCAGATACGAGAACTCCTCGTGGTCAACAGGATAATGGAGATTCCGCTGCTTAGCTTTGGGTTGGATTATGTCGTCCAAGTTTCTTTTAGGGTTGTAGCCCATGTACTTGTCTGCCCCTTGGGCAATTATTTTGAATATTGTAGACTTTTACTCCACTTTGGTCACTGGCATCTTGGTGTGCCTAAATTTCTGTTCAGGTTTCTCTTGGTTAAATGTTAGGAGTAGTGTCTATACTCCAGACCTTTATTTCCGATATTATCTTGTGTGATATGTCCTTTAATTAGCGTGATTAATTAAATGGGGTGTTACTAAAATTCTGAAATGTTAATTCTTTTAATTTTATAAATTACATATTAAGATAAAAATCAAATCAGTAAAAAAAATATGACAATCATATTACTTCAAGTGATCGTAAAGACTTTAATTGTAAAAAAAATTAAATATTTTAAAAGGTTTAATTACGTTTTGATATTTAATAAACCTAGAAACTTTCAACTTTCAATTGAGTTTCTACACTTTGACTTTTTTGTTCCATGACAATTATATCGTGATAATTAGGGATGTCAATAAAATTCGTACTCACATGTATCCGTGGATAAAACCAGCAGCAGGTAAGAAATAGAAATAGATATATTGTAAATAGATACCTGCAGGTAACTGATACAAATATTTTTTATACCCGCATGTTAACGGAGCATGTACGAGTATCATAATATTTGTACCCGGGGATACCCATACCCGCTATACTCTAATTTAAATTAAAAAAAATAAAAAAAAAATATTAAAATATTAACATATTGATTCTGAATGCAATAGAGGGGCCATGACACCCTTCCATCTTTTTCTTATATTTATATAATTTCATATATATTTTTTAATATTTAATATTTTAATATATATTTATATTCTAATAAACTTTTATATATTTATATGTATAGATGAGAAATAGTTTTGTTTTCCACATTTATTTTTTAATTTTATTTTTAAATATTTTTTAAATCAAAAAATTATTTTATTAATATTATTTTTGAAGTGATTATTTCCACATTGAGTTTTTTTTAGTCTCAATATGGTCTCGATTTTGGAAAAAATAATGCAATTTTGTCATTTTTTTCATTAAATTTTTTGAATCGGACCAATGTTTTTTCATCAAAATTTTTAGATGAAAAAATAGATTAAAAGAGTAATTCAACTAAAATTTGGGCACCCCCAACATATTGACTGAAGATCCGTCATTGTCTGAATGAGTTAATTTTTATCAATTAATTTTAAAAAAAATCATTTCTTTGTAAACTATCATTCAACATTTAAATGGGTTATTTGGACTTCATTTGAAATTTATGGATGTTATGTACTATTGTATTTTATTTAAATTTACCATTAAAATATGTTGTTAAATATTTTTTTTTTGTAAATATTTGCAGGTACCGGTGGATAATAAAAAATTATGTGAGTACCCGCATTATAGATACTCGATGAATATGGGTACGGGTATAGGTTGGATATTTATCTAGCGAGTATGGTACAAAGTGAATATTTATCCAGCAAGTAGGGTAAGGAGGAGCTACTACATGTATCGTATTTGTCCCGTTGACATCCCTATTCATAATATATCGTTGCAAATTATCATAATGACGGGAATCTATCCCAAGTATTTATTGTTTTATTTAGCTAACATTATTCTTAAAGTTCATAAAAATTATAAATTTATAAAATTAAAAATTAAAAAATTAAAGAAATATATAATATCACAAAATAAAAAATTATAAATATATAAAACTATGAAACATAAAATACAAATATATAATTTTATGATTTAAAAAATTTATAATTTTATATTTTATAAAATTTTAAATATTTTATAAAACTTATATTTTTACAAAATTAAAATTTTACATAATATATTTCTATAAAATTATATAAAAATATAAAAATATAAAATATAATTTTATCAAAACATATAAATATAAAAATGTAAAAGTATAAATTTATCTATTTTATATAAAAACATAAAATATAAAATATAATTTCTATAATTATATTTTTATAATTATAAAAATATAATTTTATAAAAATATGATTTTACAATTTTATAAAAATATATAATTTTAAAAAAAATATAATTTTAAAAAAATATAATTTTATAAAAATTATAAATTTATACAAATATAAAATTATAAAATTATAAAATGATATAATTATAAATTATACAATTACGAAATTATAAAATTATAAAATTAAAAACTATAAAATTATAAAATCATTAAATTATAAATTTATAAAATTATGAAATTATACATTTTTTAAATCACAAAATTATATATTTTTATTTAATATTTTATAAATTTATAAATTTATAATTGATACTTTTTTATTTGTAATATTATATTTTTTTAATCTTATAATTTAATGTTTTATAAATTTATAGTTTTTCTTAGTTTTAAGAATAATTTTAGATGAATACAAAAATAGATCTTTGAGATATGTCATTATGATACTTTACAACTATATATTATGTATGTGACAATATTTAAACTGTGTAATGTAATAGTGTAAGATAACTATCATCTCATATGGATAGGGATGTCAATGGGGCGGTTAGGGTATGGATAGTAGCTCCCCGTACCTTACTCGTTGGATAAATATTTGTCCCATACCCGTACGGGTATTCGTTATGCGGATATCTGTTTTTTTTTTTCATATTCATGGGTATCCACGTGTACCCGCAGATATTTGCAAAATTATTTAAAAAACAAATTTAATCATAAATTTTAATAAAATAAAATAAAATACATCACTATCATAAATTTTAAATAAAGTTCAAATAAACTCAAGTTGATATAAGTCCAAAAAATTGTAAAAGTAAATATAAGATGACATTCAATACAATGGAAATTCTTCTTTAATTAGTGTTTTGATCAACAAACCCACTTCCTTCGACTGATTTCCAAAAAATAAACAAAATAAACAAATAATAAACCTCAATTGTCACGTGCCAAATATTCTTATTTTGATTCCATCATTTGACAACAAGCATACTATAAATGTCATTGTTTATATAAGGTTTGATGTATATGCCTAATTTCAAAGAAAGGAAAAGAAGAATGTCAAGGGGTGTAAGTTTAGCGGGTACGGATATCTACGGGTACGGATACTATGATATCCGTACCTGCCCCGTTAATATGCGGGTATCAAAAATACCCATACCCGCGGATAGCGGGTATCCATTTTTAATATTCATTTCCTACCCGTTGCGGGTTTTATCCGCGAATATCCGCAGGTACAAATTTTATTGACATCCCTATGATGATAGAGAAATCTAAGAGCAGAGACTCAATTGAGAATGTTTGAAATTTTGAAGACTCAATAGATTACCAAAATTTAATAGGGACTCAACTGAAAGTTCACAAATTTATCAAAGATCCAAAACATAATTAAGCCTATTTTAAATAAAAAAATTTTCTAATGAAAATTTAGTTAAAAAGATTTAAATTTATCATAAATTTAAAATTTAATTATATTAACTATTTATTTTTATAATAATAATATAAAGTAACATTTGCATTATTTAAATTGATAAAAAAATTAAATATTAAATGTTGAATTTAAAAATATAATTAAATTTATAAATGACTTAATAAAATTTATATAACTTATTAAAAGTCTTAATTAGAGCAGACTGGAACCAGCAAGGATTTTCTAATGAAAATTTAATTAAAAAGACTTAAATTTATCATAAATCTAAAATTAAATGAAATTAATTAATTATTTTTATAGTAATAATAATATAAAGTAACATTTGCATTATTTAAATTGATAGAAGAATAAATATTAAATGTTGAATTTAAAATTATAATTAAATTTATAAATAACTTAATAAAATTTATATAACTTATTAAAAGTCTTAATTAGAGCAGACTGGAACCAGCAAGGATACGCGTCAGGGCGCGTGATGAGAGATGGGAGCATTAATTAATAGGGTGAGAGAAAGTAGAAAAGTGGTTGATTATTGTAGAAAAAGTTTTGAGAAATTTACTCATCTTCATGAATTGTTGTAAAATCTCTCGACTTTAATATGGAGATGCATAAAATTTTAGCTTAAAATGAAAATTATTTTTCTGTTTTAAATACATCTCCTTCTGTAATTATAAATATAGTAATTTATTCAAATGTAAATCTTATAAAAAAAGAGTATGAAAATAAAAATTATAAAATGGTTTTAGAAAAGAGGAGGGAAAAAGGTGAAGTAGCAATAAGTAGAGAGATGATTGATGGAAGAAGAAAGGTTTGACTTCATGGTTGCATGCAAAGGTGAAGAAGGAAGCAACCAGGAATGGGTGCAAGGAATAGAGTAGACTAGAATATGGACCATCCCTTAAGTGTTACTATTGCAACTTCCACTTGCACCCTAATTTATTTATATTTAATCATATAATAAATAATTTATTTAATGCATATTATATTTTAATGTTCTACATACTAACACTACATATTTCAATTTAATTGAGATGTGTGAACGTGAAAGATAACAGAAGAATTTAGATCAAACTGTTTCATTTATCAGTTATCTAATTTTAAAAAAATTATTAAATGTTGAAAGTAAAAAATTGATCGTATGAAATATTTGAAAAGTTTTTAATACTTTTTTATATTTTGATAATATTTTTAGTAATGGATTTTGTGAATAGAAATATAATCAAAGTTTGTGTTATGATCAAAGTTAATGAATTAACATATAAAAATAATATTACAAATATATTAAACGAAATTATAGACATCCAAATTTATTTCAATACTCTAACATCGTAACACACCACACCATAAACACCTTCTACTTATTTCAATTACATCATCATGTTTTTATTTTTCATTTTTTTTAAATATAAAAACAAGAAGTGTCTCCTATTTCACAATTTGTTTTGTTTAAAAATACGTTTAAGTTCTACAATCTCAAATTTTTTCTATTTAGAAAATAGATGAAAATTAGTCGATGGAAGAAGATTTAAAAAAAAAAACAAAACACAATAAAATAAGATTAGGATTAATCGAAGTATGTTTGAAGCATACAATATATTTTAAGAGATGAAGCAAATTATACATGATTTTTTCAATGTAGTGAAACCTTTTTAGTGAAAATGTTTTTCTAAATTGATAGTGAAATCAAGCATTACAAAAGGATGATAAATGATATTAATTGAGTAGGTTTCGAATTGAGAAGTTCACTAACCAACAAACATAAGTTGAGTACTGAGGGAAGGAACATATTAATTAATTTAGTTGAGTGTTACACAACTAGGCATATTGGTCAAAATTGATGGGAATGTTATTTGAGAAGCCTTCAATAAAGTGGAGATATTTAGGCTACTTTTGATAAAGTATGTATTGAGATAATGTAACAAAATAAGGAATTGTTAAATTATATCATGTTAAGAAATTAAAAACAATTTTTGATCGAAAATTATATGAAAATGTATTATGATATCGTAAAAAGTTATAGTGTGTTACTCTTAATACAATTTTTAAAAATTTCTTAATTTAAGTCCTTTGAGGTACAACATAAAAAGAAGTAACCTTAAGGATAAGTTAGCATTTTAAAAAAATGGTGAGAGATTTTTTCACTAGGTACCTAGTAAATGGATAAGAAGTATATAGGTTAAACCACTTCCTAGAATTTAGGGGTAGGAATTTAAAGTGGAGTAAATGCATAACCACTCTCTGTTATCATCGTTTAGAAGTGAAGATTTGTATTAGCTTACACGTTAAAAGAATTAGAAGATCAATATAAAGACTCCATGTTCAGTAATAAGTTTTAAAACATTTAAAAATTATAGTTTTATGTGTGAGATTAATTTATTTTTTAAAAATCTAACTATATAAGTATAACTTAACCTTATAATATCATATTTAATAATAAGATTTCTACTTATTTATATCATGTAAATCAAACTCACACATAAAATTATAATTTATCTTTTTTATTTCTAGTTGATATAAGATTAACACCCTTCACGTCAAGGTATGTACATCTTTCACATGAGACAAGATATTATAATGAGTGGTTTAATAGTAGGTGACACAATAGGCTAACAAACAACAAATCTTATTATTATGATATACTTAAGATGATTTTGATAATATCTTAAAAAACAAACTTTAAACCTAACTCAATTATACGAAACTAACTTGTAAGATGAACTTTGCACTCACTTATATATGGTAAATCTGTCCTATTTTTAGCTCATATGAGATCTTCAATGTTTATGTTTTACAAATTATATTTCCAATAAAATATGTTTATAAATAATATTACTTAGTTGTATTTTATATCAATTTGAAAACTTTCTTTGCATGTAGTGACATATATTGATTAATAACTTTGGAAACTAAAATAATATATTCAAATTAAATATAAATTTAATGTTTAATCTCCATGTAAATTACTAAATTCTATTATTAGCACCCCAAGTGAACATTTCTTATAACACCAGCTATCTAAGAGAAAATTTCTTTTACAACCCACATCTATCTTACATCCATAAAGAAACACTACAAGAAAATTACTGAATAACAACCAATTCTAGAGATAAAAATTATATAAACTAAAAGTTATTGGTATATAAAAGAATGTCTATTATGAATAAAATATTATAATTGGTTTGTAGATTAAAATCTAAATTGGTATCTAAAATTAGCTACCAATATTTTAGTTACAAATGATTAAGTGTCTAAATTAGTCTCTAATCTAATTTACAGACTAATAATTGGTAGCTAATATTATAGGCCAATTTAGATTTCAAAAATCAAGTATAATTTTGTATTTAGAGATTATTTTAGGTATCAATAATTTTTAGTTTATAAATTCATATCTAGATTAATCAGTATAATAATTAATTATTTTGAATTTCTAAAATTGGTTGTTATTTAATAATTTTCTTATAGAGAATACATACACAATACTCATAGAGGAAAAAACTTCATTAAATTTAAGGACCAAATTTTAAAATTATCTTAAAACTAATAAAAGTTTAACTATTGCTTTTTTCAAGAATGTGTTAGTTAAAAAAAGGGAAGAAGTGAAAAATAGGTTTAGTTTTTATTATAATGACTAGTTTTAAACTCATGTTTACACACATATTGGGTTAATGTTTGTTTGTGTGTTTATTTAATGAGACTTAGAGTGGTTGATGAAAGAAAATAAATATTTTTAAGTTTATACTTTGGTTATGAATAGAATCAAGTTTAGAAAGTCAATATGTATGTAAAAAATATAAATAGTAGAAGTGCAAAGGATAAAGCATATGCAGATATATAGAATAGACTCTCTAAAAATATAAAGGATATGTAAAAATATGTATAATAAATTCACTAAAAATACAAATTAGTGTATGAACAAAATGATCTAATGTGTATTGTTCGATTCGTCTAATCAGTGCATTGACAAATTCATCTAATATGTGTTTTTAGACTCGTTTAATTAGTATATGGACACATTCGTCTAATGTGTATTGTTATACTTGTCTAATTAGTATATGAACAAACTTGTTTCATGTATATTACAAGACTCATATAATCAAGTAATACATAGAATTGTAGAATCGTCTAATGTGTATTAATAGACTCATCTAATATGTGTATGAGCAAACTCATATAATATATATTGGTAGACTCATAAAAGAAAATACCTTAGGACCAAATTTTAAAACTATTATAAAACTAATAGAAGTTTAATAATTATTTTTTTTTAAAAAAATATGATAGTTGAAAGAAGGATTAAATATGTTTTTGGTCCTTTCACTTTCAATGAAAATTGAAATTAATCATTTTTCAAAAATTTTGTTCAATTTAGTCCCCTAACTTTAGTAATGTGTGAATTTAGTCCTTTTAACCAAATTTTGTTAAATTTATTTGACGTTTTAAACACTTTTCATGATAGCATTTTAGTTGTTTATACTGTTTGACACATTTTCGCTTCAATGTTAATTGAGAACTGTGTTTGAAAAGTTGTGTGAATATAGTCCTCTTAACCAAATTTTGTTAAGTTTATTTGACGTTTCATGACGTTGGACACATTTTCGCTTCAATGTTAGTTAAGAATCGTGTTAAAAATATTAAATAAATTTAACAAAATTTGGTTTAAAATAACTAAATTTATGATTAAAAGAATTAAATTCATATATTTTTTAAATTAAAAGATTAAATTGACCACAAGAATAAGTAAGTTTAATTTTGAATGAAAGTTAAAAGATAAAATTATATATAACCTACCAAAGGAAAGAAGTCTACTGTTCAGTTTTTATTTTAATAATTTTTCGATAGTTGGAAAGAGTGTGCCACGTGGATGCGCAAGACAGGCACTCAAATTGCGGCGAGTGTGGGCAATTTTAGACCCAAGCGCTGATACGTAAAGTGTGAGATAAACGGCATGGTTGATGGCGCCTTTATTCTTGCGTGGAATACACGCTCTAGAAGAAGCGTCAGCGCAGACTTGATGCTTTCATGGGACTCCGCCTCCAAAATTTGCTGGTTAAGTTAGTTGAACAAAGCGTGGAAATGAACAATGACTAGGTTTTTCGTTTAAACTAAAGTATTAAAATGTTGTGCCACAAACAGCTTCTTATCTTATCATTCATCACTCTTTTTCCTACTAACATGGCTGCTACTGCGTATTCTGCTTCAGCACTTCATACTAAACAACTATTAAAGCAGATTCCATTCATAACTTGTCAACATTTTCTCCTTCTTCATTCATTTTCTTTCTGTTCATGTCTACAATAATTACCTCAAATTCAACTGCACCACGTGACAATAATTTCGCACTTTTTTTTTTTCTTTGCTATCAATTATCAAAAGGAGAATTAATTCTTCCTCCATACACCTCCCATGCTTTCAATTTCATTTATATATAATTACTCACACACCAACTACAAATGTGCCTATCTTCTCACTTCACGCTTCTTTCCAAAATATATTTTAAGCAAAAACATCCACTTGCCTTTTTTACTTCTAAAATATGTTGTTGGTGATACGTTATTATAGATATCGGACAATAAAAAAAAGTATATTTCTCTGTTTTTTTTCCTATATAATTGTCTTTATATTTATATATACCAGTAAAATATATGCGTGCGTTGACATTTTTTTATAATAATAAAAGCTAATAAAACTATAATTATAAAAATAAATATAAATAATTTTTATAATTTGATTATAGATAGTTTTTATTTAATTTGTAGATGAATTTTATTTATTTAATTTATAAAGGTTGTTAAATTTTAAAAGAATAATTAAATAAAAAAACAGTTAAATTAAAAAAAATTGCTTAAAAAGTAAAATTAGAGAAAAAATGGACAACAAAAACAGAAATTTTCTATATATATTTTTCAAAATAGTGATTAATCTTATCAGGTTTAAATATAGGTAAATTGGTCTTTTAATCTTGAAGATTAAGAGTCCCAATTCAATATCGTATTAAGTTAATCCAAACTACATAAGATAAAATAAGTTGAATTATTTTCTTAAAAGTACACGATCTTCAGTCTTAAACCGATTAGACAAAGAAACTAATTTTATAATGATCCAATCCAATCATATATCAAACTAGTTCATCTAATCATACAAATCGAACTACTCTTTAAAGATATACTTAATTTTATTATATTTTAAATGTTTGATACCAATATATATTCCTAAAACTTTTAACGTGATTAGAAGTTGTAAATAAGCTTGAGCATGAGATTGATTTTTATATGCTAATAAACTAAACTTGATCATTCAAAGTCTTTAATTCTTCTTTGGTGTGTGATAAAGAAATCTTAAGACTTTTTCTTATCACAATTTATGTTGCCTAGTGGTGTAGAGGTCTATGTGCAGATATTATCTTCCCTATTCTATCTTATAGCATGAGGTCATCCAATGGAAGAAGCATAACTTTTCGTTTTTGTTCTTGAAATAACCAACACCAACACACATAAAGAGGCCTTTTTTCGTCAGCATGTGTATTTTTGAATGAGACTTCATATATTCTAGCAAAAGAAAAAGAAGATCAATTGGCCATTAAGCAAATTATTTGTGGAGTATGATGGCAATGTGCGATGTTGTGATGATTAATTTTCGCTTTCAATATCTTATTGCGGAAACATGCGAAGAAATATTCACGGTACGTGTATGGAATTCCTAAAAAAAAGTCAATTCAATTATAGGCCACTTGTGTTCCAACTTGCATCTATGCTCTCGACGATGCAAACACATTTTCTTCATTTTAAATTTCGACTTCTTATTTTTTTTCATGGCAAAAAATATGTTACAACCTTAAGTATGTTTCGATAAGATAATTTTGTTAGAGTCGATCATTGTATTTAAGAAATTGTCTGATTTGAAATTTGGATCTATGTCAGTTATATTCTTTAAAGGCATTTCAAAAGTTGAAAAAAAATGTATGTTTAATTTATTCTGACTTACTCTTAAATTATATGAGACTATTGAAAGTATCAAAACAACTATGTTAGTGTCTTCTTGGGATTTGCAACCACAATGAGTTTATTTGATTTTTATTTGGGGAGAGTGTTGTTTTTCTTCAAGTCCTCTTATGTTTCATAACCTCTTCACCTATATGTAAGGATGCTCTGCTTTAGATTTTGATCATTAACTCAACCTTATTTCAAATTAGCGATTCACTCAAAGGGTTCGCTCTAAGTCATTTCACAAAGACATCTACAAACATCTCTTCATTAGGTTGGAAATTGCACACAATGATATCACAAAAGCAACAGAGGTAGTCATTTAGCAACTCATTCTCCTGTTGTTTTATATTGAATAAATTTACGATTCTTGGTGGTTTCTCTTTATTGGTAGCAAATTGTTCAAGAAACTTTTGAGAGAAAATGGGAAAAGTGGTAACCATTCCATAAAAAAATTCTATTGAACCATTGTAAAGTGGTTCATGTGAAAGTGGTGATGAACATTGTACATTAATCAATTAAGAATAAAAGTAGGTTAATAATGAAATTAACTAATATGTTTACATATTTGAATATCCTGGAACATGAGGTTCTTCTTTGTCTCTTCAACCTCATCCCATGTAGGAATGACAGTAGAAACATGCCATCGAGATATGAGTGGCATTTGCACATAACAATCTAAACTACATCTCTCTTATATTTATTTTAAAATATATATGGTAAATCACCTATAATTTATTCTATAAGATTTAAAACAAACTAATGACTTAATTATTAATTCACTCCTTCAAACCAAAATATTAATTACTCTATATAATATTTACTATTTTGTATATTTTAAATTTCAATCTTAATATTCAATAATTAAATTTAAACATTTAAAATGTAATCAAATATTCAAAATTTAAAACTTAGACATCTAAATAACATGAATACAGTATCAATTATGAACAAAAATAATTCAATGGAGACATTCATACATTTTCATGAGTGTGATCTCCAAGAATAATCACAATATCAATTTCAAAAAGAAAATGGAGGTTTAGACCACTTACCTTATACATACCGACCCAGTGGTAGGTAGGTGCGGATCCGATGCTAAGGTAGATAGCATGCAGGCCCACGAGTACAAACGCTCAATCTTGAAGAGAATATGGAAATGTTACGATTGCATTAAGGTCTCGAACAGTTACAATCTACAATATTGATGAGATTCATCAGTGTTTATGAAAAAGGAAAATGACCTTGAAGGTAATAAAGTCAAGAGGGATGCCATGTAATATAAAATAGGATCTTGTGTCCAAAGGTAGGGATATCTAATCTTGAACTCAGTTGTAGTGCATACAGAGAATATCAGACTATTACTGACTTGAGCATCAGAGTGCCTACAGGTACTCCACTCCTAGGAGCATGGATTAGAAGCAACTAGAAGGCGAGTCGTGGAGGAAGGAGAAAGAAGATCGAATGCTTTTGAGATCGTTTGGTTTCATACATACAATAACAATGTGTTTGCTTAGTAAAAATGATTAAATATATTTTTAGTCCTTAAATTTGAACGAAAAATTGAAATTTGTTCATGTTCCAAACTTTCATACAATTTGATATTCAAACTTTCAAAATAAATAAATATAGTTTTTATAATCCAGCAATGTGATTTTTTTATGTTAAATGGTGTTATAAAGTAACATTTGAGTAATTTACATGATTTAAAACATTCCAGATCAAATATTGGCTTGAAATATTATGTAATACGTAAAAAAAGTTAACATCATTAAATTAAAATGACTATGTCCATTTATTTTTAAAATTTTATGATAAAAATATATTAAAGTTTTAAATAAAAATGAATTTCAAATTAATATACAAGTTTAAAAATTAAAAGATATCTAACCTCCTTGAAAAAATATATATAAAGTTCAAAGTTTACCAGTATGTTGATATCAGACACGTCCCTTTGGTATTTTAATAAAAGGTTTAGATCGAGGATAACTCTACAATTTAAACCCCGAAACCATTAACCTCAGTGTATGCTTGTCGTGAACACAAAAATTAATGAAAGGAGTCTGTTTCTAATAATAAGAAAAGTAGAATAAATAACGAAAAATTGTGTTTATCGATAGTGTTACTTTTTCTTTTGTTTAGTTGTCATGATAACCTTTTGATTGTGAATGCTACCAATTGCTCAACTGTTTTTTTTTTTTTTTTTTTGTTTTTTTGTTTTTTTAAGCCCTAATGCTCGTGTCACACAACATCATTTCAGAATTTATGTACTCAATTTCTAGTATGTGAATTAGGTAGCTTATGGACAAACAATTTCATAAATTAACTTAAAATCAATTTATCTACGAAAAAACCCTTTCGTAGATTTTTTTTTTATATTTTATTTTCAATTTGTACACACACTCATTTGAACTTGCCAAAAAAAAAAAATAATATTATTATTTTCTTGAAGTCTTTGTAGAGAAACTTGTATATACGTACTCATAGTTTAACTTTTCATTTGAGACTCAAACACACCTATCTCTCTCTCATTTTGATGGTCACCCATTTATTTTTATATTGATGTTAAATATAAATTATCATCAAGTGGTTCGAGGGTAATGAAGTTGATATAGTGTAACACATTAACGTAAAATGAAGCATTACTAACTTACTAAGAAAGAAGTTTAGCTAACGTACGTGGAAAGAAAAATGGCGGATATGAACCCATGAACGAGATTTAGTACTTATGCATGCATAATAATAAAGCAAAATCGGTAATTACTTAGTGTATTAAGTTGTTAATTAAGAAGTTATTAGCATAATCCCACACCACATGGAGCGTGTTTGATGGAGGCAGTTACCCAATAGTGATATAAATTTTGATATTGATGTTTTCCTTTGATATTATCTTTATATATTTACTAGTGGAAATGAGATATTTAGTTATATCATGTATTTTAAAGGAAAACAAAAGTGATTGTTACATAAAGAATGGTACTCTGTAGTTGTTCATGGTATTTATTTAGATAGTTTTCGTTTAATTTTAAAATATAATGAAGAGCAAAATAGGAATATAAAATATCTGTATCAGAAATAGAAAATCCGTTTATATATTGTTATATATATTTTAATTTTGAGATATATAATTATTGTTTTTTCTTTTTTAATTTTAAAATATAATTAAAAGTAAGATATGAATATAAAATGTATTCATTAAAACAGAAAATGATTTATATATTGTTAGTTATTTTCAATTTTAAAATATAACTAAGATTAAAATAAAAATACTAAATTTGTATCTCATCATATATTATTATAAAAAAAATTCTTCTCCTAATTTTCAAATATTATCGAAGTAAGATAGAAATATAACATACGTAAATAGATTAATATAAAATAATAAATCAATAAAGTTTTGTGTAAAAGTTTTTATAAAATAAAACTAGAATAATATTTTGATTTGAAATTAATTTGTTAAATTTTTAGAATTTATTTTGTAATATATAAATTTATTTTATTTATTAATTCGAAAAATTCTTACAAAAAAGTTGAAAATTGTGTAAGAAAGTGAGTTTTGGACTTTTGAATGACGGTGGGTCCCGCTTCAGTCACCATTTGTTTTCTGTCTCCTCATTGTCAACAATTTTGCCTTTCAACGCGGTTTCATATGATGAAAGATAAAAAGGTTAGTCACAATTCCTTATGCGATTTTCATTTTTTTATTCAAATAATTTAAATTCTAATTGAATTCATAAAATTTATATTTTTAATTAAGTTTAACTGGAATTTAAAGTACTATTATTTTTAATTTTTGTTAGAATTTTTTTTTTCAGTATAGATAATAAGATTCATCTTTAAGATTGTTATAATTGGAAGATGATTATTTATCGTTGTTTAAGAGGTTGGAGCCTTGAGTTTGTCGGTGCAAAGAATGTTCAATTAATTTGAAGACAATGAATGGCTCAAATCACGTTTTGATGGTTATGTTAACGCCATATCCGTTATCTTTGGTATCCGTTATCTTTGACCAAACGGAGCATCCTCAAATGAAATGATGCAGTAATATTTAGATAAAATTCTTAATATTTATTCAACATTAAACTATTATTGACAATTTTAAACTGTTAAAAAAATATTTAATTTAATTTTCTAAAGTTAAAACTAGTGGACCTGACCAAAATTAGTTATATCAATTATTTTGCAAGCATTCAAAATAAATTAATCTTACAAAAGATAAAAAAAAAAACAAATTGAGATAAAAGTTGGAGGCCAAACACCACTATTTATTTTCATTACTTAAAATTAACTTAGATATAAATTAAAAATATTTAAAAAAACTAATAAAAATGGTGTTTATTAATATGTTAATACTATAACTATTTTTTTTATTTATACCTAAAGAACTATTTTCGATAATTGATCGATATTCATTTTTGTTTTACATATTTCACCAACAATTTTATCCATTTTAATATAAATTATTTTATTTTTAAATTTTTTATCTATTTTTATAACTTTTTAAGAATATATTTTTTAATTTAATAAAATTTTAAATTGTGTATCAATTTTGTATAATAATAATAATTATTATAATTATAGTCATTAATTTTTTTATTTTTTATTATCATAAAATAAAAATGGATATACTCGTGCTACTAGTGTCTTTTAAAGTTTTTATGACAAAATTTATTTAAATTTATTTTAGTGTTGAATAGAGAAGAAAGAAATAAAATAGAATGAAGATAAATAAACACTACATTAAATAATGCTTTAAAAAATAAAGAATCAGATGGTAATAAAAAATAATGAGTTTAAAAACTTATTGTGATGTTTTGTGGACCGACTTGATTCATATGTTTTCGGTACTTAAATTCATGTATTATATGCGAAATTTATACTATATATAAAGAAGATTATTTTAAACAACGGTAATTAATTTTTGATGTATTAATATAAATTACTTTTTTAGTTATTTTGTGTTTTAAAATTTATACCTGTTTCTTTATAATATTTTTTTAAGAATATATATTTTTAATTTAATAATACTTTTGATTTTCTATCTGTAATATTCTAGAAAATGGCGTTTTAAAAGTAATAATGGTTTAAAAATAGTGAGACTCGATTATTTTAATATTAAAAGGTTTAAATATAAATAGAATTGTTATAAATGAGTTTCATTATTTTAAAACACACAATCTCTCTAGAAACCACTTTTTCTAGAGTTCTCTGACTTCTCTTTATAGGTTCTGTCTCTCTGGTCGTTTGATTGAAGAACCGAGACCATATGATTGATCCTCTCGACGAGCCCTTCAAATTGTACCGATCAGTTTCTCCGTTCGTGTAAGTTGAGTTTTCGCTCTCTTTTTTAGTCTTTTTCTGTTTTCTGTTGCATGTGAGCCTTCTTCTGCTTGCATGCGACGTTTTAATCATCAGTGTGAGTCTTTGTTGATCAGTGATCATAATGGTATGTCCTGATCGTTCTTGTGATGTTTCTATGTATAGATAGAGCATCCTGTGGAGTTAGAGGTGTTGACGTTTTTAAGGCATTGACGTTTGTAAAGTTATCTAAACAGGATAACAGGTAAGGGAAGCTAACTGTTTTGCTTGAATTTCGTATAGAAACCATTTTGATAACTTTGAATTGCATGATTGAGTGTTGTATGAGTGCTTGAACTGTGTAATTGAGTGTATGATTGGACTGTGCTAGATTTCTTTATTGTTGCATGTGAGAACAGATTGGGAATCTGGTATTTTCACCTAAGCGAGCAGCTCTCGCCTGAGCGAAAATACCAGAAACTCATCCTCTGTCTCTGCGCGAGATCTCGCCTAGGCGAGCCAATATCGCTTGAGCGAGAGTCACTCTCGTCTAAGCGAGACAACTTAGCTTGAGCGAGAATTCGCCCATAGTTTGGGTTGTCCTCTGTTTCGAGCCTCGCTCAGGCGAGAATGACTCTTCTAAGCGAGAGAGCCCTTTTCGCCTAGGCGAGACCCTCTAGCTTGGGCGAGAACCTCTGCAGCTGAGTGTTATTTCTCTGTTTCTAATGGATGAAGATATGTTTAAATGTTTAAATGTGAACTTAGTTATGATATGCATGAATTGTTATGACTGGTAATATGTGTGGTGAAATTGCATGAAGTTGGAATATGAAGAAGATGTGGTTGAACTAGGATTTAAAGGGAAATTCTAAGAGGAATGTTTTAGTGTATGTA
>Ga0099822_1003378_pt1 | contig 20433 bp, 9 predicted proteins | sample CowpeawhiteBW_FD_76839 | JGI IMG/M metagenome (GOLD analysis project Ga0099822, IMG submission 76839) | Root nodule microbial communities of legume samples collected from California USA - Cow pea white BW | ecosystem: Host-associated > Plants > Roots > Nodule | place: USA: California | collected...
ATATATATATATATATAAAGATGAAGTTTCTTTTAAAAGTATAATATACTTATTAAGTCACAATTCTTATAATTACACATTTTAAAATATAAATATATACATATGATTATACTACTATGTTACAGATAAAAAAGTTTCTATAATCTTTCCTCAAGTTGACCATCTTCACTTGAAGCATGTTTTACACTTGTCTAACATAATATTTTCACAATTTAAAACAATAAAAAAATATATAAAGAGGAAGTTTCTTTTTAAAAGTATAATATATTTATTAATTCACAATTCTTATAATCACACGTTTTTAAAATCACATCCATCATTTGATTAATATTATTTAATAAGAAAAAAAATATTTATTTATAAAAAACTTATTCGTTAAGTTAGACTTAAAAATTTTACATTTATCATACTACTTTTACTCACACATAAATTAGATTTCTTGTGACTTAAAAGATAAAATTATTTTTTTATAGTCCAAGTCTGGTTACAAAAACTTTCACTTACTTTTATCAACTAATATATTTTTCTATATAATTCAAATATTAGTAAAATTATTTTTTTGTGACTTATAAGACAATTTTTGTTATACTGCAAGTTAGGTTACAAAAACCTTAATTGACTCTTATCAACTAATATATTTTTCTATGCAGTATTTTGATATTAGTAAAGTTAAAGATAATTTCTTTTCGAAATCCTCATTCAATATACGATCTATAAAATGTTTTAACATATTGTTTTCTCCTTGAAAATAATTATGTTAACATTACACAAATATCAAATCAACAATTCACAATATATTTCCACAATATTAGTAAGATCATGACCTGATAAGATTATTACACTCTACCATATATTCTTTAAGATGGACTATAATATTCTAAAATGTGAATAAATATACGAGAATCTTAAAAAAAATGTTAGTCTTTATAAAATAAGACTTAAATAATTACTTTTTTCTATTTATAAACTCAAGATTTTAATAATAGAATATTCAAGTTTCGTTTATAAGAACATTTTTACTTTAACTATTTTAGGTCTTTTATGACATTAAAAGAATTTTTTTTATATTTTAATTGAGATTTTAAAAATTTAGAAACAATAATATAATATTTTTAATTATACAAATTTCAATGAATTATTTTTGCTTATTGATTTTTTTTTTTTTATTACGTGTAACTTTTAATTTGTATATACAAAACAATTTCATCTAAATATATTAGTAAAATATAATAATAGTGTTCCTCTCATCAAATTTATAATGTTTTAAAGTAATTATTTTTATCATGTTTTTCTAGACTCTTACTTTCTACTATTATTTTTTAGGCCATTGTCAAAGTTAAATAATAAAAAGAGTTTTTTTAAGTGTGAGTTAGCATGATCAAGTCCCCAATGGTTTACAACGATGAAATATACACTTTAACTCACTACTTTTTATCACATTTCTCATACTCATCTTATCACTGCTAATGAAATTATTATAATTTACTATATTTTTAAACATTTTCGTTTATCAAAAGTTTCAATAACAACTATTAATATGTGAAAAAATAATAAGTGAAAATAAGACAAAATAGAAGAGAAACACTAAAAAAATGAATTTTTGAACAAGGTTAGAGTATTAAAAAGAATCATTAGATATTTATGTAAAAATAGATACTATGCAATAGAGGAGTTAACAAAAATATTACCTTTAATTGCATAAGACAAATTCAATTTTCTGTATTTTTTTTTTATATTTGTCTTTATAAAAAAGTTATGACTTAGTAAAATTCGTTCTTCATAAATCATTGAGGAAGTGTTTTTATAAATTATATCAATTTGAATGAAAAAGATAACGAGACTCTTTAAATATATGTTTCTTTTGTCTTCTTGCTTTATAACAATTGTACATGGCTTTGCTTTTATTTATCTCTATATATTTTTTTAGTAATTTTTAAAATTTTCGGTTCACAACATTAGTTTTGTATGATAATATTATTATTTAACAATAATTTCTGTTTTTGCCAAGATAAAAATTGGCAACAAAAATTATTAATTTTTTTAATATGATAGGATAATATGTAAATAAACATATTACCATAGAAATATATAGTATTTATTATGATCTTTTTGTTTACATGCTCGGAATCTTCAAATTGTTGTAAATTTACTAAAACCTTTCAAAATATAACTTTTTTATTTTAAAATCCAAGTTACAAAATTGTATTCATAAAAGTCTTCTAAAAGAGGCTTTAAAAAATATTTTTTTATAAAAATATATTTTAAAATCTTATTTAAATATAACTCCAAATTAAAGATTAAAAATGTGTATTTATCTCCATGATTATTGAATATCTTAAAATCAAATACGTTAAAACAAGTTCATTTAATTCTAAAGCAAAAGTGGTCACAAAGGTAATGAATTATAATTTATGGTACTGTGATCATAGACCAACAAACATAAATATGTTTAGTGTTATTCTCTCTATATTCAATGGCCCCACACAGAGCAAAAAATGTAAAAGGATAAGATTACAATAGTGTACACCACGCATCTCATTCTCATTTTTCTTTCTTTGGATTTAAATTAGAAAAAAAAATAATTATAATCCTTCACTTACCTACTATTTTATATATTATCTTATTTTTCTATTTTTCTTTAACTTTATATGACATCACTTATCAAATTTATTAATAGTTTACCTCAACCATTTCCATTCCAATTCACCAAAAGACGTATTTTCGTGAGTCATATTATAATTAGAATTTACAAAAAGAAGTTAGATTTGATCTCCACAAATTCTTTTGGTTTCTAAAGTAAATTTCAACATATTAAAAAATAGTAAATTAAATTAAATTTGGTTAAATATGTTTTTAGTGCCATAACTTTCAGTGAATTTTTAAATTAGTCAATTTCAAAACTTTAGACCAATTTAGTTATTCATATTTTGAAATACGTGTATTTAGTATTTTTTAATCAAATTTTGTTAGGTTTATTTAATCATTTGAGGATTGTGTTTGAGTTGTTTATATTGTTTTTTTATATTGTTTGACACATTTTTGCTTTAATGTTAAGTTAAATACAATTATGAAACGCGATTGAAATGTCAAATAAATATAACAAAATTTGATTAAAATGACTAAATCCACGTATTTTGAAAGATGAAGGAATAAATTGGTCCAAAGTTTCGGAATAGACTAATTCCAAAATTCACTGAAAGTTAAGGGATCAAAAACATATTTAACCCAATTTAATTTAGTAACATTTAATATATTTATACATTAATTATTGATATAAAATTTGAATATTATCAGAAATTATGTTAGATATTATCTTTAAGATAACTCTTTTAAAATCAATAAATTTATCAAATATGCCACATTATTATTTTAGACTAATTATTTAATTAAAATAATAATAATAATAATAATAATAATATATGTACAAAAATTGCAATTGTATCACATTATCTTCTTTCTGCTGGATGGCCCATTAACTTCACCAAATCTCACCTGACTTGTCTATTCTTCCTTGTACTTTTTTTTTTCCTGTAGAAGTGTTTGTCATTGAATTGATTCATTTGCATTTGAAAGGGTATATAGTAGAGTATGTGATATACTAAATTTTTCGATGCATAAAGATAGATTGGACATAAAAATATTATATAAAATGTTTGCATTTTTTTACGTATATATATAAATTATGAGTTGTTCTATGAATAATATAGCTCAAAATAACTTTTTAAAAAGTCAAAGGCCAACATGCATTAGGATAGTACTTTTGAGAAAAGTTCTAATGTTGCATCTATTTTGAAAAAAGAAGTCCAATAATGGATTAAAATAGCAAAGTACAAGATGATAATATATTAGCATGATCGATCTTGATTTCATTATGAACACTGTAATTAGAAGTAATTTATTTATCTAATTAGAAATAATTATATACAATATTTTTAACCTCTACACTAATCATGTTAAATCTGTTATATATATACACGAAAGTAATTTAATAATATTTATGAACTTTATGTTATGCGGTGTGAGTCAGCGTCGTGTCAAGCTTTAGAATTTAAGGTCCCAACCTAACTCCCAGATATTGGTATTACTCTATCATCTCTCTGCAGTCAACACTGAGGTTCCTTTGAAGTTTCTCTTTCACAATGCTTTCTCCAATGCTAATTATTGCTTATTAGACACTTTTTCATTTCATTTCTATTCATCTTCCTTTCTTCTACCTTATGATAGCCAGATGAATCTTGGAAGTAACATGTTCTTCACTTAATTTTTCTTCACCAATTGAATTAGAATCCATGAAAATAAAGTAACATCCACAGTTGCAGGTAGATATTTTTCCGTGTTCTATGCATTAGATCTACTTTTATCAAACATCATTCGATAGTTTGCAACTTGCAATGCATGCATCATATTCTCACCGTAATTTTTCTTATGTTCCTTTAAAACCAATCGAATAATATTTATCGTGTGTATTTAAGTAAGCAACTTTACCCTCCAAAAATGCACTTTTTCACCACTTGCCATTGAATATGGGATGAGGACAGTTTTGATCCATTAATGGTTGTTTGTTGCTAGCTATGGCTGCCCAGGAATTTTCAAAATAATACCATTTGCAAGCATAAAATCTGTGGGTTTATTGATGGTAGGGTCAAGGAATTGCCGTAGGATTTGACCACAGTCAACTTGGATTGAAAAAATAAAAACTACACAATTCATGACAAAAATTGTCTTAATCTAAAGCATACAGATTCCATTATTCTAAAATCATGTCATACTAAACACTTCAGGAAGAAGGGTTGTTAAATTTAGATTCAACGATTTTAATTCATAAGTAGAATCAATAACTAATAAAAATGATTATTGTAGGATGAAATTGTATTTTGCCTAGTTTTTAACTCTTTCGATAACCGGTCTTCTAGTTTGATTATCCTCTAATTTCAATAGATGCTGTCTAAGATGCAGAGGTGTTAGCAAAAGACATTTTTATGTCTAAGTTAGCACTAGTGATGTCAGAAAATTTCAAAAAATAATAATGATATGATGAATACATAGAACAATGTATTATTTATATCTTTTTACTTGTAGGTCCCACTTGAATGGACTTTTAGGTCCAAGAAACCTTTTTAGTTGTCTCTGGGATCCAGTGACAATGCTAAAATTACCACAAAACCCCTTATTGGTTGTTGGTCCTCAACATTCGGTCTCCTGAATAAGCATTGGTTCAAGACTTAATGTGTATAGCTTCTGAAGTAACTAGTATGCAGTACTCGACCTTAGTGGGATAGGACTGGGTTTGGGTACTATAATATATCTTCTTTGGAGTAACATGTACCTAGTACATGGTCTTGGAGTGTAGGGTCAAGTACATGTACTATGAGAATACTATGTCTTCTTTGGAGTAGTCAGTAACCTGTACACGATCTTGGTGGAATAGGATCAGGTACGAGTATTATGAGAATAATATATCTTTTTTGGAGTATTCAGTACCCTGTATATGACCTTGGTGGGATAGGACCGAGTATGAGTACTATGAGAATAATGTCTTATTTGGAGTAGCCAGTACAAAACCTTGGTGGGATAAGACCAGATACAGGTACTTTGGGAATAATATCTTCTTTGGAATAACCATCACCAATTGGTGAGTTAGGGTCAGATAGAGGTACTATGAGAATAATTTATTCTTTAGAGTAATCAATACCATGTACCCAACCTTTGAGAACTAGAACCGGGTAAAGTACTAATATATTTTTTAATAAATATTGATAAATATTTTTTTTGCTTAAAATTAATTTAATTTTCCTGGTTGTTGTCACTCCTAAAAATATATTTTTAATGATGAATATATTTTTTTATTGTAAATTATAATTTTTTAACCAATATTTGTATGAATTAGTTTTTAATTATTTTTAAGTACACAAACATACGATGATTATATTAAAAATGATTGATTCAATTTTTTTTATTGAATAAATTACTTGAATTACATGTGATAAGATCAAATCATCTATGTTCTTAAATAAACATCTTAATTTTATATTTAAAAAGATATGATACAAAAAATAAAATATAAATAGTATTGTAAAGATAAAGATTGAAGAATTATCCGTTTATATGTAGTTGTTTTTAAACTGAGAAGTTTCACAATTACATTTGGTTAATGAGATGATATGATAATGTATTTGATCAAATAATTAAGTTTTTTATTTAAAAAGTTAGAATTTTCTATATAAAAATGAAAAAATAACAACTATAAAGTTGTATATTTTATATGTAATAATAAAAATGTTACATATAGTTAAATCATGAAATTCAATTAAAATAATTTTTAAAATAAACAAGAAAATTATTAATACAATATCATGTTATGTAATTTTTATTTTATTTTTTAAAACATAATAATTATTATACTTGTTAAAATAATATAAGAAATAAGAAATCAACACAGATTGGAATCAAGTAAATCATAGTTCAAATTCCTCGTCATAACTTCAGATAACTTGTTTTAGTTTTTTTTTTTTTTTTAAGGAAATAAAATATTTATCAAAAGTTAGTTGCATTGATTTTTAAATTTAAAATAGATTATTTAAGCAGTTGAGTTCTATTATTCAACAAAACACTTATTAATTAAAAGAAATATATCTGTACAAGGTTGTGCACTATTGAAAGATTACGCGGAACTAGAGAAAGATGGTTTATTATTATGATCCATTGGGAATGGGCTCTTGGCCCATTAAGTAGAGGTTTGGGTAGGGGTTTTGGAGAAGAGTCGGAAAAAGAGTGAGTTGGTTAGGGTAGTTTGGAGAGAGAGAGGGTGTCGGGTGTTAGGAGGTATATAAAGTGAAACACATCGCAGCAACCAGGTTAGGGCGCAATAGAAAATACAAGCCGTAGAAGAGGGCTTCGTTCTTTGTGTTCGTTCGCAAAGGAAACTCTATCCTTAGATATAGCGGTAACTCGTGGATCAATTCTTCCTTGTTTTTTCCTTTTCACTGATTTTTCTTTTCTCTACTTCAGTGGTTTTTGTGCGGTTTTTTCTTTTTGATTGTTTTTATGCATGCGCGATGTTGTTGCTGATGCTTTTGATGTGTTTTGTGTTATTTGTTCGGTGGCTAGATGGATCGGTACCAGAAGGTGGAGAAGCCGAGAGCTGAAACTCCAATCGATGAGAATGAGATCCGTATTACTAGTCAGGGGAGAATGAGGAACTACATTACTTACGCCATGAGCTTGCTTCAGGTAAGATTTTTAAAGCCTAAATTAAAATTTGCGTGAGGTCTTACAAGGACTGAGGAAACTTGGAAATTCTTACTGATTGTGTGCATGCGAATATTGTGGTAATTACCATGCCTCTATACTGAAGTCTTGAACATGTTCATAACAATGAGTCTGACCTCTTTTTATTTGGTAGTTTGTTTAGACCTCTTTTTGCATTTGTTTATGTTGCAATTTTATCATTCTAAATTTGGAGGGAATGGAAATGGATTAGTAGTGTGTGGTAGGTGGCCTATATTACCCTACTAGCTTGTACTTTTTTTTACATTTTGTGTGTACTTTTTTATTTTTTTTAAATTAAAGAATACATAGTGTCTACTAGATTTATTACGATGAGTATATTTATGATTAATGTAAGGTTTTGATTATCAGAATTTAATTTAAAGCTTGTGGTGTGACAACTCCTCTCTAATCTCCCCCTTCTCTTCCATTTTTTAAGTGTTTGTATTGGAATTGTGTGTGAGTGGTGGGGTTCAGTGCCACTGTTCTTTTAATAGGGAATCTCCCAAATAAGGAGTAGTGTGTGTTTCCTTTTATTCTGTCTGATAGCATTCTCTGGTGGCTGAAAAAGTGAATATTATGAATCATAAATTAGTAAAGTAAAAGTTCAGTGAAGTTAAGTCATGAAGATCTCCCTCATAATTGACAAATAACTTAGGTTGGGATTTTCAGTTTGTGTGTGAAGTCTTTCTTATGTTCAAATTCTTAAAGCTCATCTTAACTTGCCTATGTGTTTTCACAGGAGAAAGGTTCTAATGAAATTGTTTTCAAAGCAATGGGGAGAGCTATCAACAAAACCGTTACTATCGTGGAGTTGATCAAGGTCTTTTGGTTACCTGAGCTGACCACTTTTTTGGTATTTTGTTTCATTTAATGAGGATTTTATATTATGTATATGGCTTGGTGTTAATGCAGAGGAGAATTGTGGGCCTCCACCAGAATACAGCAATTGGATCCACTGATATCACTGATACTTGGGAGCCCCTAGAAGAAGGCCTCCTTCCGTAAGAGTCTCGACTAATTGTATTTTAATTCTAAATGGATTAAGTGTTAAACATTCCAATCAGGTGGATGCTGGATCTCACTAACATAATTTTTAACATTGTCCGTCTTGAAGTTTGGAGACAACAAGGCATGTGTCAATGATAACAATAACCCTCTCAAAGAATGAACTTGATACATCTTCTGTGGGGTAAGTTGACTTTCTATCCTTTATGCCGATTTCATCACCAATATTATAGTCTGACTCAGAGTTAGGGTTCCTAGTTTTATAGTATGAAGAGAGTTTCAGTTTTGAAAATAAGTTCAAACCCCTGCTTCAGTACACGAAAATAAGTTCTCTTATATGTATTTAGATTACCTATTATAGTAAATTAGTACTGTGAATCCTGCGAAGTCTGATATGTTGGAGAAAGTTTTGTTTGAATTGGAAGGAATATTGAAGCGAAGTGCACACAAATTAGAATTTCAGTGAATGTGAGGTTTGATTACATTACCCAAATGATTTTCTTTTCCATTTGGATGAGTTTGGTATTACATTTTTGTTGCTAAGTTTCTAGACATGCAGCGATATTTGTATTAAAATGTTAGAAGGAAGAACAATTATAGGCTTTGTTTCCGAATATGAATATCAATGAAGAGATATTGATTTCTTTGTGATCTTAATGATTTGTAGTTCCCTCAGTAAGTGCATCTTTGCTTAGTGATTCTGTGATACATCTTTTATTGAATTTTTTTCAGAAGTATTGAGAGTGAGAAAAAGCTCCAAAACTATTTTTGTTTCCTTTTCGGTTTTTATTAATTTTTTATTGAAACATCTGTTAATTAAAAAACCGCTTATTCTTCAAAATAAATTTAAACAACTGGCCTTATAATTCCATCTTTCATAACAGGTATGCATTTGATATTGTTTCACATTTGATAATGACATGAAGATCATAGATGATATGATGATTATAGCAAATCTTAATTTTAAAAGGTAAACTCAAGTAGGGAAAATAAAAGAAACTTTTGTATGGGGATAGGAAATTAGAGAGTATATATACCGACACATGTACTTTAGCAGGTTTCAAGATTTTAGATATCAAAATGGAGAAGCAAGTCATATCATTATTATGGATATTATAAATTATGTGAATTTAAGGAAATCTATAATTTGTTGTGTTCTCTTAGGTATCAGCCTCCATTACCAGCTGATCAGGTGAAGGCTGCTACAGATTTTGATTATGAAGGAGGTGGGTACATGTAAGTTGCTTCCCCCCAGTTAATAGTTTACAACTGTTTTAACTTGTCTGATCTGCAGATGGTTCACCTAATGGCCGTGTTCGAGGTCGTGGTGGTCGAGGAAGGGGAAGGGGCAGAGGTACGTGTGTGATTGTTTATTCCTATGGACTGTGTTTGTTGTGACCGGGATAAATTTTCTGTTTTGATTGATATGGATGATCGCTTCTGAGAAAGTTTTGCCTCATGCTATTCAGATATGTGAATACATTTAGATTTTTAATTTGATAGCTGCTTGATTCCTTTTAATAGGAAACCACTTAAATGTGTCCATAGTCCCTTTCAACGTGTTTAGAGTTAGCAAGGCATCTTTTCCACAAAAAAAAAAAAAAAATCTTGTTTGTAGGCCATCTGAACCCTAATGAAAAGGTTGAAGAATTGTTATCCTGTTTTCTTAGATGGCTGCTGAATTTTATTTCAGGGAATGGTTTTATTTCAGCTGATTACGAGGACGGTGGTTGGGATCGTAATAGGGGAAGTGTCAGGGGCAGGGGTAGAGGAAGAGGACGCGGTTTTCGTGGTCGTGGAAGGGGAGGATACAATGGGCCCCAATTTGATGTGCAGCAAGATGGAGGATACAACCAAGATGTTCCTCAAGGCCGTGGTAAATAATTAATTCCTTTTTTATGTTTGTTCATTTATGTTACATCTGTTTACATTGGCTATCAAATTTTGCTATTGATATTCTGGAAGTGTTTGAACTGGTTGTGTTAGTGTTGATGGATGTATGGCCTGTCTGCCAGTATTAGGCTATTGGCTTTTACAGTTTTACTTGATATTTTGGAATTGATTGAACTTGTGTTATCTGGACATTGGTGCAGTTTCATATGTTGCTTTAACCTTCATGTTTTACTTCATTTCCAATATCATACTCGTTCATTCAAGGGTACACTTAAAGACCGGGAGATATGTTCTGTTTTTTATTTAGGCTTTGTAGAGCTGATTGGGAAGGGGAAATATTCTATCATCTTGCCCAATTCAACCTTTTGATATTTTTCACCCAGTACTTTTTAATGTTTAAGCTTTATTGAGATGTGCTCTATATGGTAATAGTTTGTGTTATGATTAATGAAAGGTGTACTTGTGACTGATATTTTGACAATTAGTCACGAGGGTATTAAATTAATTAATAGGCTTGCATTTAATTTTATTTAACAATTGTAATTTAATTTTGTTGTAGGTCGTGGCCGCGGCAGGGGTGGATATCGTGGAAGAGGGCGTGGCTTTAGATCAAATGGACCAATCCAAGCAGCTGCCTGAGGCAACTAGTTGGCTGGCATTAGTGCAGTGCAGTTGACTTGATTAGTGAAGCAAAGCCAAAGCCATGTCTAATTTTATGTTTTCTTTTATTTGTTCAATTTTCTTCATTTCCCCCTTCTTTTTCTCTGGGGCCCGAAGAACTGTAGGGCATTTTCTTCTTACAGTTTTATGTAGACGTTTAGTTTTGAGACTGCTGCCACATAAGGCACCCTTTGTTTTAGACCTTGGTCAGTTGTACTTCTGTTTTGGCCCTGAATCTCATTCTTTTATTTTTATTTTCTAGAGAAGTGTTTAAATTCATGCCTTTTCCTTCTCTCATATTTTTGCTTTTTTCATGCTCCAGGGGATGTGTGTTATGATTTTACCTGGACAATTTTCTTAGTTTGGGTACTTCTATTTCATGAGCAGGGATGTTGAAAGACTTGGTTAACATTCTATTAACATAGGTTTGCGTAATTCGTAATTAAATTGATATGTTTGGTCCAAACTTTTATTACTGTCCACTGCAGTATTTGTGGTGACCGATTTTTGAACTTCGTGTCCGAGATGTAGCTCTAATTATCTACTAATTTGGCCTTCTTGAATTCAATAACAGATTTATTGGACCATACCTAAGCATTAATATCTTTTTGTATATCTGATCAGTCAACGACCAACATTAATAGAAAGAGATTACTTGTTACCTATCACTAATCCTCATAAATTTACTACATCCTTTACAGTAATAGATAATCGATTACCTTGTTCAAGTGGTCACATTATTTGATTACAAAAATAATTTAAATTCAGTTTCATTAAAAATGTTCTTTGTTGTAAAATAGAAAGTATTCTTGATATAAAGGTTGATAGATACCAAAAAAAAAATATATTTTTATATTTATAAGACATATTGCCATCATTATTAAATAAATCACTTACCATTTTATATAACAAAGGTTATTCCGCACCAATTTAATCACTCCTTTTTCTACGGACACGCATAAATTGAACTCGAAATGTTCTCAAAAGATTTTGAGAAGGATTCAATTAAAATTTCAAAATTAAATTTAAAATAAAATGGAAACAGAATCAATTAAATTTTTAAATGTAAATTTAAAATAAAATTAAAACAGATTCAGTTCAAATTTCAGAATTAAATTAAAGCTAAAATTAAAACAATCCATTAAAAGTTACATAATTAAAATAAAATAAAAACAAATTACTAAAATTATATAATTAAATTCAAATTAAATAATCAGTTAAAGTAACAGAACTAAAAATTAAAATTGTATAATTACGTTTAAAAAAATCCATCATATGTAATTTGATTAATATGTTCTTGTAATAACTCTAATTGGCATAATGAATTGAAAAAAATGGATAAAATATAGACAGAAAAAAAAATGGTGATGTGGCTTGACATTGAGGGGGCTTGGTACTTTGGTTTTTTTCTACCCAAACTACAGTTTGAATGGATTCAAAAATTCCCATATTATCTTCATTAAATAATTGTACATTTTGTTATTGAGATTAAACTTGCATTAATTCTCTTTTTTAAAATAGAAGTGTGGAGAAGAAGTAAAGTTAGGTGCGTTCAACTTCGGAAGAAGAGGTGATAATTTGTGATCGAAGTTTCTTACTTCATCGAATCTATTTATCGTGCTCTTGAGTTCTTCTTCTTCTCTCTGTGTTAGGGTTTACGTAATTTTCAGATCGACAGACACTGATAGATTGTGTGGTTGAGGAAGATGAGTGAAGACGTGGAAATGAAAGATCAGGCAACGCCTTCACAGTCGGTTTCTTCAGCTCTTCCATCTGCATTGCAGCGTGAGTTTCTTCTCCCAACCGCACTATTCCTCTAGTTTTATCTCTGAAGCTTAATTCCATTTAATTCTACTGAATTTTGAGCTCACCAACAGATTTGAAGGGAATATCATCAATCATTGAAAGCGGTTCGTACTCAAAGGAAGTTCGTCGGATTGCTCGTGCCCTGCGCCTTACATTTGCGTTGAGACGTAAACTTACGGCACCGCTCCTCTCATCTTTTCTTGATTACGTTCTCGTGCCCGCTTCTGAACTTCACGCGAAGTTATCCTCTTATCTTCCTAGTCCCAAGGTAATTATTTTTGTTTTTGAGCTTCACTTCAATTAACTATACTATTGCAAACATTATTAGAGCACGCTTGTACGAATTTCTCCATAAGAACTTGTAGGAGAGAAAAATAAGAAAAGAAGAAAATGAAATGAGCTTCAACATAAACTAGCATAAGTTAAACACGAAAATTTAGATGAGAAAGACTCTATAAACTAGCATGTACATAAGCTTAGCTTGTGGAGAAGCTAATATCAATTTTCTTTCAACTTATGCTAGTTTTCTTGCAATATTTTAATGGAATATGGTCTTTGTGTTTGAAACTGCTGTATAGGAGGGTGATCGAGAGATGGAAGTGGACAGTGCAACATCTGCCATTCAAAACCCGGTGGCCAAGCACTTGTTGCCTGAGCTAGAAATCTACTGTTACCTCCTTGTCCTACTTTTTCTAATTGACCAGAAAAGATATGATGCAGTTGAGTCCTATTTCTGTATGTTTGTATTTTTACCGGCTATGCCAATAGGCTGCACCTTATATGCTAAGGTTGTTTATATTTTCTTTCTAGGCCAAAGCTTGTTCCTCAGCTAGCATTGTTCGGCTGAAGAGCTTGAATAGAAGAACTGTCGATGTTATTGCGTCTAGACTGTACTTTTATTACTCGTATAGCTATGAGCTTGCGGGAGATCTTGCTGAAATTAGAGGGTGAGTTTGGTTCTTATCTATGCAATTAAAGAAGGATATTCAGGTGTAGATTTTTATACTGTTATAACATTAAGGGGATTTACACCTAATTGATATTTCCTTTATTCAAACTGAATATCTTTTTTATTTCAGCAACCTCCTTGCATTGCATCGGATTGCTACCCTGCGCCATGACGAGCTGGGTCAGGTTTGTTTTCTGTTATGTGTTGTTTTATAGGTGTGTCATGTCTCGTACAGTGTACTTACCCGGTGACTTGTCGCAGGAAACACTTCTTAATCTGTTACTTCGTAACTACCTACACTACAACCTATATGATCAGGCAGAGAAATTGAGGTCCAAAGCTCCACGTTTTGAGGCCCATTCAAATCAGCAGGTATGGGGATTTTTTCCTGTGGCTCTGAGAATTTTTTGCAATGATGCCCTCATGTTAAACCTTCTCAATGATTCTGAGATTTATATATTCAGTTGTCCTGTTTAAATTTCCTTTTGTTTCTTAGATTCTTTTTATTTGCCATCTTATCCATGTGTGTTGTGTTTTTTAGTTTTGTCGATATCTCTTCTACCTAGGAAAAATTCGGACAATTCAGCTGGAGTATACCGATGCAAAAGAGTCTCTCCTGCAGGCTGCTCGTAAAGCTCCCAGTGCAGCACGAGGTTTTCGAATTCAATGTAACAAGTGGGCTCTGATAGTGCGTTTATTATTGGGAGAAGTACCTGAGAGGAATGTCTTTATGCAGAGAGGAATGGAGAAAGCTTTGAGACCTTACTTTGAGCTTACAAATGTAAGTCCACAAATTATAAACCAGAATTTGATATTTTAAGGTCCATTAAAAGTGATTTTCTGATTCTAGATCTGATCGTATGATAAGTTCCTATAGTTTCACTTCTTATGAAGTAGGAGGCGCACTACTACACTTTTGTTGCATGCCAATTATGTTCCTTGATGTCTTGTCTATTTATTCAACCATCCTATGTTATAACTCTTTAAAAATTATGGTGTGGCAGATGAAATGCTTGACACATGGTAGGTTCTGTGTGGCTATATTACTGACACTAACACCTGACCCTATAGTTATCAGTCCAGGACAATTAGTTTGTAGCAGTTAGCCCGGAAAATGTTATGATAAGATTGCAGGAGACTGGATAGCCACTATTTTAAATATCATAATACAAACTAAATAACTTATATTACCTGTGTAATTACCAAAAAAATGTTTTTGAAGGGATTTATGATAGATAATAAGTCTCTACACTCACAACCATAAATCCAGGAGCGATAGGAACAGAGGAATTGAAAAAAAAAGAGGAGAGAATAGTTAAACTATTAGAAAAAATTGCATTATAACTAAATGAACTGTGAGGTCTAAAGAAAGTAGAAACACAAAACACAGAAAAAGAAAAGAACATACACCTGTAAAATGTGAAGGTACACAGGTCAACAAAAGTAACGTTTTATTTTGTAGATGACTGAGGAAGAAGGGTCTAAAACCCTGTCATGTTTCTGAGGCTAAAATACATTAGAAAATGGATGAGAATTCATACTTTTACCTCACAGAATTCCTGAACAAGACGTTTGGGTGGGGGGGAGGCGATGGATTTTGAATCCCATCACAGCAATGCTGTTATACCACATGAAAAACTGCAATTTTGGCTTTGAACAGTATGGGTTCACTTTGCTCTGCTATGGAGAAATATTTGACTATATTATACACCAGGGAAATGATATACTTACGCTTTGTTTAACTGAAATTGACACAGAAAAATATCAAACCATTGTTATATACTACTTTTACTTTGATTTTATTGAAAAAAAGGAAAAGTCTATGTCTGCGGAAAGTATCATGTACAATAAAGAAAATTGACAGCTGACATGGGGAAACTTTTTGGCAGCTTGGATGGGTCTCTACATCAAAGTAACCTACAACTACCGAAACTTTTGAATAAGCTGTAATCAACAATTCAACTGCCTATCATGAAAAAATCCAATGAACTTTGGAATGAAAATGCCGTGTTGATTAGAGCTTCAAATGAATAATGCACTTAAAATGCCGTGATCTTTGCGGTTTTACTTTTAACTAGTTAAACTATATTTAGCGTTGAACACTGATGACTATCTAAGGAGCCATATATAAATATTTCTGTATTCTATGGCAGGCTAAGGTTCTGTTTGGAATGCCATGACTCTTTTATGTTTTTTTTTTTTTTTTTACAGCAGAAGTTACAAATGTGTTGAGTAAAAAAGATCATTGTTCAACTTCCAGTTCTTTTCAGAAGTATCTTATCAGATGATTTAGAAAGTTTACAATTATGAAATACCTTAAAGCAAGTTTACTTTTGTTGAAATTCAATAATATAGAATGTTTTATGCATTTGCATGTGCAAATGTTCAATTGATGCTTTGCTAGAAGTTGTTTCGTGTTTCTAAATCATGATCCAGTGCTTTTCACATGATTTTGAGCCCTCCTCCAAATCCAATAGAGTTCGTTCTGTTAAGTCAACCATAAAGTTGTTGTGGTGCTTTTTTGTGGTAGTGTTGAATCATGTTATGGAATTTCAGGCTGTTCGGATTGGTGACTTGGACTTGTTTATGAATGTTGCGGAGAAGTTTGGTACAACTTTCAATAGAGATGGAACTCATAATTTGATTGTTCGGCTGCGCCATAATGTCATCAGGACTGGTTTACGCAACATCAGCATATCATATTCGCGCATATCGCTAGCTGATGTAGCTAAAAAGTTGAGGTTGAACTCTGCTAATCCTGTTGCTGATGCTGAGAGCATTGTAGCAAAGGCCATCCGTGATGGGGCTGTTGAGGCTTCATTGGATCATGCTGATGGGTGGATGGTATCGAAGGAAACTGGAGATATTTACTCTACAAATGAGCCTCAGTTTGCATTTAATTCTCGGATTGCCTTTTGTCTTAACATGCACAATGAGGCTGTTCGAGCACTGCGTTTTCCGCCAAACACCCACAAGGAAAAGGAAAGTGCCGAGAAGAGGAGAGAAAGACATCAACAAGAGCAAGAATTAGCTAAGCATATCGAAGAGGAAGATGATGATGACTTCTGATATCTTGGCTAAGCCTATCGAAGAGGAAAAGGATGACAACTTCTTATAATGATTTGCTCTTTTAATATTACCCGCCCGGGTGTGAGGTTCTTTGTTGCCCGTAGTTGCCTATATCTCTATGGGAAAACTTTCTCTACCATCTGTTTTCTCGACCATGAAGTTTTATTTTGTACACCAATTTATTTGGAAATCCTTTGCCATATTGAGATATTTACTGGAAGTTACAAATCATGGCAACACCAATGATCTGTTTCCTTGTTCAGGGAACTTTATTTTAGCATTTGAGTAAACTGATCTATCATTTCCATTTTAGTGATTCAATTCAAAAGTTTGACTATTGAAAATGATCTGTCATTGGCCCCAAAAAAGAGGTATATAAATGGTGGAGTAATAATTGAGCTATTACAGGAGTGGAAATATGTATTTTTTTTCCCCTGTTTTCTCAGATAAACTACACCCTGCCTTCTTTTGTTGTTTGAGTCGGATGTAGAATTGAAGGCCATATCTAAAGCCGTAACACTTGTTATATTTATTTTTCTTGGATATTTTGGAGCCTATCAAAAGATGGGGGAAGGGGTGGGGAATTAGTCATGTTTTTAGAAAATTGTATTAGTGACAAGGGAAGGTTATATAATGTAAAAAACTTTGCCTTTGGCTGGGTTTGTAGGCATTCAGCAATTTCAGATTGCTTGACGGTGCTGTTACTTTGCCCCTTTTCTTTGGTCTGCTTTACTCTAATTCCCATGGCAAACTGCCTTGCCCCTGTTCTCTTCATCTTTTGATAGCTTGACGGTGCTATTATGGCGTAGCATGGCCCGTGTGATGTGATTAATTTTATAATTCATGAACAATCGACTTAAAAAATGAGAAAAATTCAGTGTCCAGTGTACAACTGGATAACTTATTTACTTTATAGATGTTCAACATCTCATGTATTATCGGATTGAACCAACGGTGACCATTTGCGTTGCTAGCTAACAGACGACTGACAACAATCTGCATAGGCGAAATGGGACATGTGGATGTAGCTCACAAAAAACGACACCGTCATCATTTCCATGTGACCCTGTAAGTTACGATCTGCACCGTTTGTTCCATTTGATATATAACCATTGTGTCTTTTTATCCACAAATGGAGTTACAAACCATGAGATCCATGCATGTGAGACGAGAGAAGTAGACATTGGGATCTGTGAGGGGCTATAATTAAATAATTGGACGACCAAATGGGGTTTGTGGGTTTTGAAACATTCACGGCTCTTATGTGGGCATGTGCGTGTGAGTGGGTTAGAAGGGATGTACAAGAGGAATACTGAAACAGAACGTGGGAATGATTGAATGGTGTTCAGACTTGCACAGATAGATTTAATCTCATAAACAATAAAAATTGTTTCTTGATTTCTCTTATCTTGCAGAACCTCACATGTGGCATCGTTGCCTAAGCCATTCTAGACTCTTATTTAAACACACATCTTTTGTACTTGGAAATGTCAATAATTGCAAATACAATTTCTACTCTCATATCCTTCAACCTCATCATCTCACTCGGGGTCTTAGGCATTCACCAAGCTAAAAAAAATGGGCCAAGTTATGTTTCTTTTGAGTAGCCTCATTGCATTATGCAGCTTCACAATCACTACCTTTGCTTTCTCACCTTCTGGATGGACCAATGCCCATGCCACTTTTTATGGGGGTAGTGATGCTTCAGGCACTATGGGTAAGCAACTGTAACCAAACATGTGAATACTAGATTCTGTTTTGTACCCTATTCTTCAAACTAAAATTCGAAATTTGACACATAAATTGTGTATGGCTGCAGGTGGAGCTTGTGGGTATGGGAATCTGTATGCAACTGGTTATGGAACTAGAACTGCAGCTTTAAGCACAGCCTTATTTAATGACGGAGCTTCCTGTGGCCAGTGCTACAAAATCATATGTGATTACAAAGCAGACTCCAGATGGTGCATCAAAGGAAGATCTGTCACCATAACCGCCACAAACTTTTGCCCTCCCAATTTTGCTCTTCCAAACAACAATGGAGGCTGGTGCAACCCACCCCTCAAGCATTTTGACATGGCCCAACCTGCATGGGAAAAGATTGGTATTTACAGAGGAGGAATCGTGCCCGTCTTATTCCAAAGGTTGCAATTTCTTCCCTACCAAGAACATTAATATTTGTGAAAAACATCCTTTGAATTACTTTGTGACATTGATATGATCGGTGCAGGGTTCCATGCAAAAAGCACGGAGGGGTTAGGTTCAGTGTGAATGGGAGGGACTACTTTGAGCTTGTGTTGATCAGCAATGTGGGTGGGGCCGGATCCATCCAATCTGTGTTCATCAAAGGATCGAAAACTGAGTGGATGGCTATGTCAAGAAACTGGGGTTCTAATTGGCAATCCAACGCATATTTGAATGGTCAATCTTTGTCCTTCAAGGTCACAACCACTGATGGAGAAACCAGAGTTTTCCAGAACATTGTTCCAGAAAGTTGGAGTTTTGGCCAAACTTTCTCCAGCCCAGTTCAGTTCTAAGCTTCACACAAAACTCAACGGCAGAGGCGTGCTTTTTATTTTAATGGAGCAGCCCGCCACTCCTCTCTCTTCTGGTTTTTATTAATTGGTGGACTCAAAAACTCAACCCATCAACTCCAACCCCATAATGCCTTAAATAAATTGTTATCAATAGGAAGAAGCTCAAGCTTGTAGAAATCAAATTACCATCTTTCAGGTTTATATTTATACCATAAATAAATTGTTATAATATGAATACTATAGTTCAAATGGAAGCTGTATTACGCGAGTTGGGAAAATATCAGTTCCCTCAATTTTTTCGATGTAATGTTGTCTCTGTCGTGTGTTTATTTCATCAATAGATTAATTTTAGTTGATTCGGATTGAAGTATTCTCGGATTAAGTGAAATGTTTAATAAAAATACTATTCAATGGGGTAACTTGAATCCACTTTTAATAAGTTATCCGAACATGCCTGAAGTTTCTTGTTTGAATTGGTTTGATTTTGTTTCTATGTGCACTTGTAGTAACGAGAGTGCAAGAAAAAGCTGTTAAGTTTTTGTTTGTAGAGAGATGAGAATGATAATAAAAGGGTGAAGCATAGCGCGTAAATCTGAGCCAATAGGAGTGAGCAGAAGTGTTATTACAGCTAGCAGAGAATCTAGGTGTTTTTTTGTTTGATAAAAGCAGATGCAAATGCACATGACATGAGTTAATAAAAGTGAGACACAAGACATTAGCTGGAACCATCGCAACTGATGTCTCACACAAACTGAATCTGGACAGTCACACATGTTTACTTCTTTATCCTTTTAGACCAACCCAAACTCATCATCAACCCTTCTCTTTCTGCACTACTACTATAACTTCATTCAAATTTATATAACTTTTAAAACTTAATTTACAGATTGAAATTGCTTCCAACAATATATATATATATATATATTTACGTCTCTGCTATAACAATTGAAAATGATTCGTTATAATAACCTCATAGCTCGAAATGGTAAGTTGACCCCTTATGCAATGTAGGGACAATTTATGCGGTATAAATATACACTTCTTTACCAGGAAATGTTCAATGTTGACTTGTATAAATATAGCCATTAAATCAAATTTTGATAAATTATTAGACATACTAAAATGAAAAATGCTAAGAACTAGATTTTAAATCTAACTTAACTCTACAAAATCAGTTTGTAAGGTGAGATTTGTACTCACTTATATATATATATATATATATATATATATATATATATATATATAAAA
>Ga0099822_1003380_pt1 | contig 20431 bp, 11 predicted proteins | sample CowpeawhiteBW_FD_76839 | JGI IMG/M metagenome (GOLD analysis project Ga0099822, IMG submission 76839) | Root nodule microbial communities of legume samples collected from California USA - Cow pea white BW | ecosystem: Host-associated > Plants > Roots > Nodule | place: USA: California | collected...
GGGTGCGATTCCCACTGGCAACAACCCACCCAGTATGAATGGACGGAGAAGGGTGAGGGGTTGGGGTGCATCGGGCTGTAGTAACCTGACATGCTCTGGGCGTGGTACGCCAGGGATGTTACACTTGGTACCGACCTTAGTACGCTGAGGGTTGACACCGGTCCGACCTTGCAATGTGCTTGGTACCGACCTCAGTACGATGAGTGCTAACATCAGTCCGACCTTGCTATGTGCTTGGTACCGACCTTAGTACGCTGAGGGCTAACACCGATCCGACCTTGCTATGTGCTTGGTACCGACCTTGGTACGCTGAGGGCTAACATCGGTCCGACCTTGCTATGTGTTTGGTACCGACCTCGGTACGTTGAGGGCTGACACTGGTCCGATCTTGCTATGTGCTTGGTACCGACCTCGGTACGCTGAAGGCTGACACTGGTCCGACCTTTCTATGTGCTTGGTACCGACCTCAGTACACTAAATATTGATATCAGTCCGATCTTTCTAATGAATTTGGTAGGGATGCAATCGCGTAAGATTAGTTTTTATTTTTTCAAGTATGTTAGTATGTTAGGCTTTCAAATTGGGTTTTTTTTTTCTATGATTTCACTATTGACCTCAAGCTGAAACGTGCAAAATATGTTCTAAATTTAAAGTGATAGAGTCCAAAGTTATAGCATACGCACAAAAAACGAAATAATAGAGTACAAAGTTATAGCATACACACCAAAAACGAAATTAGATGTTCAAAGCTAAAGCAATTACAACTACAAAGTCATTTTTCTATTCTTCAGCAATTTCCACCAGTTATCCATCAACTACCTCCTTAGTTATATCAGCACTGGATATATCTGCTTCAGGGCAGAGAACCTTAACTTGATCTAGAGCCAGTTGGAATCCCTGCTTAAGAGTGGAGCAAAGCTGGTCAGCGAGCTCTTCTTTCTCACTCTCTAAAATCTGACAACGACCAGTCAAGCTAGTAACTTGAGTTTCATAAACTTGAACCTTTGGGGTCAATTCGTCAAACTCAGTCTTTAAGGTTGACAACTCATTTTCTTTCTCCTTCAAGGTCTTCCGCAACTCATCCAGCTCGAAGCGGAGTTGCATCACTTCTTTCTGAGCAACATCCAAATCCCCAATCGCTTTCATTTCTTTCTTTTCCGAGGACTCCAAGCGATCAACTAGGAAGATAGAGGATGCCTCAGCTTGATGCAACGAGCGAAGCAATCCTTCATACACGGAGGTTGAGTTGCCTTTAGATAGCATTTTCTCATCAGCGGCAGAATAATTCCTTGTTCGGCCATGGGCCAAATGTGCAAAATCTTCATCCCAAAAACCACCCTTTTGACCTAAAGAGCCTTCTTTCCCCTTTGTCGTGACCTCCACGGGGCGATCATTAGAACCCGACGCTTCTAAGGCAAGTTGTAGATCTCCTTTCTTCCTCTTTTTTAGCTTCGGGTCACTTTGAGTACTTTCAGGTTCACTCTCGAGATTGGTCTTCATTGGGGAACCCCGGGTTCGAGAGTTGGTTCTGACCTTTGTAGTTCCTTGTTGCTTAATCCGGCGAAGTAGGTCTCTTTGAGATAGAGCCATTTGCTCGTTTGCATCACACAAAAATTCACACAAAATTCATCATATCATAAAATAAACAGGATTATAGAACGGACAAAGCTTAGATAGATGTATACCAATGAATAACTTTAAGTCTACTTTGCGATACTTAAGCTCTAAAATCTTACGAGTGTCGAAGATGGCCTCTAAACCTTCCAACTCTTGACAACCCTTCTGTTCTACGGGGTCTAACACGTCCATCTGCCGAGCTCCTTGCAAGGATGGATGTTTTGTCCAGTATAAAGGAAAACCTTCCAACAAGGTAGGATTATGGGTTGGCGCCATTACTTTAACAAAAATTCCTTTAAACCCATTCAAAGATGACTGAGATAGAGTGAAAAGTCCACGACCACTGGCACCATTCAAAGAGGCCCAAAGTTGCCTAGACGAGCTACTTTTTAACTCAAAGAAATAGAGGAACATGGCAGGAGTAGGTCGAATTTCGAGACTACCACATAAGATTTGAAAGGCGCGGATGAAGGCCCAACTATTGGGGTGAAGTTGGGCGGGGGCGACGTTTAATAGAGTTAATAATCCTTTTTCGAACTCATTAAAAGGAAAACGGAGGCCGAGTCGTTCAAAGAGTGTAGCATATATAAAGGTGAAGGTCTGCAAAGGGGGAAGTCTTCCATCCCTACAAACAGGCTCATCCAGCTCACATAACCCGACGTTCACATCGTTTTCATCACCCTTACATAGAGCTTGCTTATCCCTAAAGAACCTTATTCTTCTCTCAGAACAAAAACCACTGGTTTCTCTCTTTAAAGCTAAAGAAGCCCATGGATATTGAGTATCATAAGAAGTCATCTCAGCCCGATTTAGTATCAAAACCCTAGGGAAATTTTTCTTTCCTAAAAAAAAAAGCCAATGTTCACACCCCACTTAAAGAAGTATGATACGTCTGGAACAAATAAAAGGGAAACACGATTCACAAAGGAAAAACAACAATCTATGAGAATATGTGTTAGAGTTATCAACCTAGAACTACCACCAACCACCAACGACAAAACAAGGTTTAATCCAAAACCTCTCAAAAATCAGATGTTCTAAAGAGGTTTGGTGAGTCTAGATTTTGCAATGCAAATTTCGCCGAGAAACTAACATTAGAAGAAAATAAGAGAAAGGGGGCTAGCATTGTATATAATGAAGCCAGATTGAAAGTCATCAGACAACACCAGTTTCACCAAGAAACATTTGAAGATTTTTCAAGAGAAAGATAGAAAGATTAAACAAGATAAACATTCGCCCAAATGAAAATAGCAAAGTGTACCTGATTCGCGTATGAAACAAGGATCAAAAGAGGAAATGCAGTCGAATCGAAAGAAGAAATGCAGTCGTCTGAGTTACGAACGCATGCACAGTTGTAAGATAAAAATACTATCTTTTTGTTTTCTGGATTCAATAAAACTTTGGGGGGAGAAGAACGGTTATCTAGGGTTCAAATCCTAGCCGTAGAAGTTGATAGAAATGAAGCATCCGATAGTTGCCACGTGTTAAAGTAGGTAGGGGATAATTAATGAAAGCAGGCGTGTCCAATCAAATGCGTCATATCATATCTCGTACAACATGAGCCTTTATCTCTAGCATTTCAACACCTCGGTCAGAGGAAACATGATCCAAAAGAGCGACAACCCTTAATCATGATAACACGATGAAGGGTTGGAGGGCTGTGTGCTGTCTCGGAACCAAGGTCAGGACCGAGGTGGATGTCCGATCTCTTGAGTATGACGTCGGAGCCGAGCTCGGGATCCCACCTTCATATATCTTAATTTTTCCAATGAATCGCTATTTCCCTGCACCTTGGTCGAAATTATTTACTGAAGTTATTGGATCAAATGCACATGGGCCCATAATGGAAATAAGAGAATAATAGAAACGTGGCCCACAAAAACAAACTCCCTGGAAGTAATGCCTAATACTGAGGGCAGTTTCCCTAGATATGAGAAGGACTTATAGGAGTGGACCAAGGACTATCATGAATCTCGGATATGTAGGCGGTTGATAAAAAAAACTTCTATATAGGCATGGAATAAAGTGAAGGAAGACATGACTTTTTTCTTTGCCTTTAGAGAGAACTTCCGAGAAGCATATTATTCACGTAATATTTGTTGTATCAATCGAGGAGATCATTACTAGAGGTAAAGAAAGAAGAATTGTTCTTGATCTAATATCTGATCAACAGATTGGGATCGGAACAGGTGTACTTGGAAGAAGATAACGTACCAATACTTGAAGTTGGAAAAATGAAGACAGAAGATAAGACAAGATGTGCAGCTTAGACAAAATTAGGTCACAATGTGTTTTACTAATACACACACACACACACACACACACACATATATATATATATATATATATATATATATATGAGGTATTCTTATAAATTAAAGTTTAGCGGATACGAGTATCTACGAGTATAGATACTATTATACCCGTACCCGCTCTGTTAACATACGAGTATCAAAAATACTCGTACCCGCAGGTAGCGGGTATTCATTTTTAATATTCGTTTCCTACCCATTGCGAGTTTTATCTGCGGATACGTGGGTATGAATTTTTTTGACATCCTTACTTTGATCCCTTATATCAAGGTAGTTAATATATAACCAATATATTCAAACCTAGAAAGAGAAGCATATGTGAAGATAAACACTACATGTCAACACACTATAGACATCCATGGAGGCCATTTTCCTTATTTAATGGAGAACTTTTTTTTTTATTATTTTTTTAATAATAATACGTGACATTAATTTTCATTTTCATTTGTATTTTCCTTTTAATTATATATGTTATAGATAGATAAATTATTTTCAAAAAGTATTAAATTTTCATAGAACGGGGACGACTACTTTCAGCAATGTTTCAAATTTTTAACGTTCTAAAGTTTGAACCTTTTAAAAAATTATTCTTTTAAATATTTAAAATTATAAAATTAAATTATATTAAAAAAATTGTGAAATGTTAATGATTTTTTTTTTAAATTATTCAACCTAACACTCCAAATGGACTCTTGTCACTTTATCTAGTTTTATGGCAAAATTGTAAAATTATAATAAAATTATGAAATGTTAAAGAAATTATAATAACATTTTAAAATTTTAAAATTAAATTATATTAATAAAATTGTGAAATGTTAAAGAAATTATAATAACATTTTAAAATTTTAAAATTAAATTATATTAATAAAATTGTGAAATGTTAATGAAAGTTATTATTTTTTTAATTATTCAACCTAACACTCCATATGGACTCTTGTCAATTTATCTAGTTTTATGGCAAAAAATAGGATTGGAAGTAATGGGTTTTTAATTTTAATCGGGTTACCCTAACTGGAGGTATATAAAGTGCTGGTGTTAGGGTTTTAGGTTATACTTGGTCTTTTGTTGGATCACTGTTGCAGAAATCCTTTTTCTGACGGCAAATCACCATGACGGCTCAAACTCAAGAGGAGCTTCTCGCCCAACACCTCGAACAGCAAAAGATACTCGTAATCCATGCTATTTTTTTTATTTCCCTTTCTTGTGTTTTTATACTTTAATTTTGTATTGGATTAGGAATACTCAGTTGAGTTAAATTGTGTGCAATGTTTTCATCATTAGTTGGTTTAGGGTTCTGTAGCCTCTGAAGTACTAGCTGTAGTTGGTTACTGTTAAGGGTTTGCGTTTAATTAGAGTAAATTGAGGTAGTAGATAGTTTGTATTTTCTATGCAGTTTGCGTTCTGTGTTTGTTCATTGTTGATCCGATCAGAAGTTTAATATGAGAAAGAGAGTAGAAATGAAATTACTAGGTTTTCGATTGGTTCAGGGCTGAACTTTTTCTGCGCAATCGATTGGGAGTTTTTTATTTTTTTTGGGCGGGTTACTAGTATATATGGAAAATAGGTTCCAACCAAACTCAGTAGAAAAATTCATCTTTCATGAAAAACTAAACACCTAGCCACAGTAGAAGAACAATTAAAACTAACATGGAAGCAGTTACTTATGGTACAATTACTGAATATTAATCTTTTTTCCTTAATAACTTGGTACTAATAGTTAAATATTTTCTTATGTTACTGAGAAATGACTTACTTTTTGCCCCCTTTTTGTAGTATTTTTGAACTTTTGAATAATATCTTTTGTAGCATGATGAACCTGTAGTCGAGGATGATGACGATGAGGAAGATGAAGACGATGATGACGAAGAGGATGATGATCATGGTGAAGGTAAGTTGGTCAATGAGATTAACTGGAGACTGCTTATGACTTTCTCACCTTCGTTCTTGCATCTCGCAAAGGCTTAGTAGCATTCCTCCTACAATTTGGTTGGAATTGTTTTCGAGTGCAAAGAGTGTAAATGGTCAATTAGATTATTGGGCTTGTCTTGTCTTGATATACTATGGACCTGTTGTATTTTTAACTAAGTAACGAGCTCTTGCAAATTTTTGTTGGTGTGTCAACTTCATTTATATTATTTAGAGTCTCTGCATAAAAGGTGTTAATCATCATGGTTTGCAAAAAAGTTAAATATTGTTTTTCTTAAAAACTTTCAATTATAATTTAGTTTAGTTTAGTTTAGTTTCTTATATAGGCTGTAAAGTTATACCTTCATTTTTTAGATTCAGACATCACCAGTAGCATTAGCGTGATCTTTCACTTTATTTAAAATGCTAATTGAATATTTGGGCACTTCAATTACAAGTAGATTATTATTTTATTTATTTATTTTTAATTATACTTGTTAAAGTTATATATTGTATAACGAATTTTGAATTCATGTCACAATAATGTAGTGACATTTTAGTGTGTCTACAATGACACATGCTCATTCTTAAAGCATTATTTCTCTTTCATTTGATTTAAGATTTGTATTTTATATTCATTTTATACATTTACCGCCTTTCTCGTGTCTTGTATTTTTAGAATTGGTTGTATCTGTGTTTTGAGGTTGCATTACATGTCCCATCTCTTGTCTGTGCTTCCCATCAGGATTGTTCTGTACTTGGACGGGACTTGAGATGTATAGTATAATGTCATACTAATGTCACACATAGGATGGATGGAATTTGTAGGCCTGTTCAATCTGGTATCAGAATCCAAATTCGTGAATTTGTTTTGTTTGCAGGACTAGAAGGTGATGCATCTGGTAGGTCCAAGCAAACCAGAAGTGAAAAGAAGAGTCGCAAGGCAATGCTCAAACTTGGAATGAAACCTGTAGGGGGTGTCAGCCGAGTGACAGTAAAGAAGAGCAAGAATGTTAGCATTTGACACATCTTTTATACTTTTCAATGCTGTCTTCCGATTTTCAGATCTATCTTGTTTTGATAATTGAATTGTACTTCCTTGTTTTGTTAGATCCTGTTTGTTATCTCAAAGCCAGACGTTTTCAAGAGTCCAACTTCTGATACATACATTATATTTGGGGAAGCTAAGATTGAAGACTTGAGCTCACAGCTACAGACTCAGGCAGCAGAGCAATTCAAGGCTCCTAATGTAAGCAATGTAGGATTGAAGCCTGAATCCTCTGCTATAGCTCAAGATGATGAGGAAGTGGATGAGGCTGGTGTAGATCCCAAGGATATAGAGCTGGTGATGACTCAAGCTGGTGTGTCAAGACCTAAAGCTGTTAAAGCACTCAAGGCAGCCGGTGGTGACATTGTTGCTGCCATTATGGAGCTAACTAATTAATGGTTTGGTATGTTTTGAATTTGGAATGTGTAGCTATTTTTCTTTGTTCATCGAAATTTTTGCTCTCCTTGAATTTGAAATACTGGTTTGTCAATTATCTTTGTAATTGTCGGTTTAAGGAAAAGACTCTGGACTCATTTGCGACTAGTGCATGTTCAATGCCAAGAATGACACTCATAATTATCAGTTATATAGATACTTCCCGTTACACAGCATCTGCGTTGCTGTTATTTAAGATAATTAATAACTTCAATGACAAAGCCTCCCTCATTTGTGTCATATAAAGATAATTGGAGGCATTTATCCAGGACTTGTAATTTTTAAAGTTGAGTAGTTTAAACAAAGCAAAAGGGAAAATTAATACTTTGTGCATATCTTCTAACACTAGCAGTTTTTCACTAGAAAATTAATGGCTTTCATAACCATTGGACTATTTTCTCTTACTTTTGCACTTATAAAACTATTATGACCCTTACGTGATGTTTATAGAGAAATGTTTTACGTTGTCTAAATATATAGTAAAAAGATTTGACTGGAGAGGCTTCATGTATGTGTTTGGATGGAAATTAAATTGACTTGAATTCAAGTAGAGTTGAAAAAAAGAGAACATTTTATTGAAGTTTTCAAGTCAGCTGGACTTTAAACGAATCCTCTGTATAACTAAATTTAGAAAGAAGTGTCATTCATACATATTGACTAAGTAAGTATTCAGCAGAAACTGAAAATTGGTTTAAGTGAAATCTAAACACATTTCAAAGATAATATTTGTTATTTGCAATGAAAACTCGACATTTTGAATGTATCTTTTTGTTATGGGGCCTCTTTTTTAGTTTTGACGACATTATGGGCCTCTATGTCTATACACGACTATTTTGAAATATTTTTAAAACACAGTTACTTGTAATCTATTAGTTTCCCAGAAGGTTCAAAAACAATAAAAAATGAGTTTTTCTGGTTGCAATCCAAGAGTACCAGGCACCACTCTTTCATTACAGAAATACTAATTTAAAATATAAAATCTTCATTCTATTTGATCTGAAATTCACAAGTTTTCATTGTGTGAAAAAGGTTACTCCAAAATAAATGCTTTGTATTCCAATCACCTAACCCAAAATAAATATTATACAATAAATTCATATATAAGTTTATCCAATCACACCGCAATCAACGTTCTTCAAAAAAATCAGTCTCAAGTCAAATAACCCATGTCGAATAGATTGAATTGAATGTGAAAAAAAAAATGAATTAACCGAACAAATTGGAATCAATTTGAGTGATGTAGTTTAAGTTGTGGAATTTATTCCAGAAATTCATATGATGCACACTCTTATCTTATTATTTGGGCAATTTGACTCAAAATTTATTAAATTAGTGTAAGTTGAAAAATAGTCATATAAAAGGAGTAAGTTGTATACAGGATAATAGACTTCCAATAGCGAAAACCACAATTTCAATTGGAGGATTTTTTTTTTTAAAACCAATAAAGTTAATATTTTTATTGCAGATTTTTGCATTTGCTTTGGAGACTTGTATATATTTAATCTTTTTTATGGGAGCTGTATATGAGAGTTTTTATAAATTAGTTTATCATAAACTAATTTTAATTTATAGATAAATTTATTCATTTTTCTTTATTATAAGTGGTTATTGAGAAGCTTGTCTAAATATAGTATCATTTTGATAGTTCTTTTATTCCATAATTTGTTCAGAAACAAAGTTTAGAAACAAAGTTTTTAGCAAGTTTGTATCTACTTAAGATATTTGCGCTTTGTAAAAAAAAAAGTTATTCTAGTAAAGGTGTCTAAAGAAAAAAAAATCATTTGAGTGATAAATGTTTTTAAGAGTTAGTTTTTAATAAGAATACTTTTTAGACATTTCTTACAGTGTTTTTTTTTTCTAATAAAAAAATATTAACGTCATCCAATTAATCTATTTTTTTCATAATATATTTCAAATTAACTTTCATTACTTAAAAAAAATTAATAATAACTTTATATTGCAATATAAATGATTTATCATCATACAAAATTATAAATTGCAAATATATAAAAAAACAGTATTTATAATATCTCTTGCATTGCCCTGGTTAAAATTTAATAAAGTCAACTTAATACCAAATTCAACCATTATGGGTTGAAAAGTCAGGTTTTCTATGTCAATAATACAATTCAAGTTCTTTTATTATTTATTTTTAAACTGAACCTATCTCATTTCTGTGGTATCTGAATTGTGTTTCTTTTTGTTACGTGTCTGCCTTCATTTCACAACTTTTACGACACAATCTTACAAATTAGTTTCTTGAAAAACATATTATAGATAATTTAATCTTTGAAGTAGCAACACAAGTGTTTCTTCACTTATGTTTTATCTTAACCTGTGTAGCTAATTTTGTTCCAAAAAGGTGAAAACATGTCTGGCTAATTTATCCTGTTGTTGATAATTTTGCCGAATTATGTACCCAAAAAGTTAGGACAAGAAGATTCCAATTAAAAAAATATATGTTGATGATGGAAAAAAGCAACCAGATTTTGAGGATGATGATTCTTGTTTTGCTTTTTGTGTTTCATTTGTTTTTACACATCCCTTGTTTCACCCTAATGACATCATTCACATCACCCTTTTTATCTTCACCCAATTGGCTTTTATCTAAAAATATAGAAAGATCTTCTAATAACTTGCATCTTTCATCTTTTTCACTTTTCCTTTTGTTTTTCTTCTGTTTCTTTCTTCATCCAAACCAATAACAAACACCACACACAAAGATCAGGTTGTACAAAGATTGGTCGATCCTTAAACGATGCTTGTTTTTCTAAATTTGTGATATGACACACTTGTTTTATATAATGATGTATATCACCCTTTTGAGGGAAGGAACAAACTCCACTAATAATGGGGGAAATCTTGTTTTCATAATTGATATACAATAAAGTATCTCCAACTAAAAAAATAATTTTATATATTTTTCTATATATATATATATATATATATATATGTATATATATTCAATTATTACTCAAAAATGTATTTTAAAACAAAAAAGTAAAAAAAAAAGTAAAATAAATTTAGTATAATTTTGTAATTTAGCTTTCTTTGGAGTGGGCAGTTTTTAAAAAATTAGAAGTATTCCTTGACAAGCAACGGGGTCAACTTCTCCATTGTTAGGGTAGTATAAACTTGTTCAAGCTAAAATGACCTAATTTTGAATACCTTGGTACATCAACTTGTTCATGCTATAACCTTAAGTTTGAATAAATTTGTCTCTCAATGACCAGTCAAATGAGTTAAGATTTTTAGGTTGGACCAACTAAGGTATAAATAATGTATAAGATTGATCTCTCATTTTAATTTCTAGTAGTAAATATTCAAATTAGTGCAATAAAATTACATGTATGCAAATATGTGTAACTTATATAAAATGGATGTGTCATTTAGATTCAAGTTATATAGTCTAGAGATTTTTTTTGTAAAGCAGAGTGTGGGCTTATGTGGGCTTATAGACTGGATGAACATGGATAGAAAATAGAAGAGAAATCTTGTTACAAAGTTGGTTAAGACAATGATTTTTCTCTTGATTGTGAAATCCTCAACATTCTTTTGTCTCTTTGTTTTCACAAATTTGTTCCGTTTTGCTGGTAAAATAGTTATCTTAAATTGTTATATATATTTTTGATAGATTATAAATGTTACTTTCTCTTTTAGTTTTATACATTTTGTTCTTTGCTTTTTTATGTGTAAAAGGATTGGAGAAATTAAAGTACTTTTCTATTTATATATTTTTTTATTGCTGATAAAATAAGAAATAGAAAATGGATGTGTTATTGGATATATGTATGCATAGTCTACTTCTAGATTATTTGAAATTGTTATAAAATATAAATATGAATTATAATATAAAGTTTAATCTTTAAATGAGGTTGATGGTTGATATTATCATAAAGACATTTATTTTCAGGAAGAGAAATTATATGATTAATTTTTAATTTTTTTATATATATTAATTTGCGTACGTGTTGCAATAATTCAATTATTCTTTTTTAGTATATTTGATTTTATTAATAAAAAACATATATGTATTTATATATGCAATTGTGGTCCAAAACTTGGTTGTATGAAGACAATGAAAAAAAATAAAAAATAAAGAAAGAAATAGAAAAGAAAAAGAAGAAAATTTGTTAAATTATTTGGTGGTTGATGGAGAGAAAAATTATTGTGAGTAGAGCTTCTGCGACATTGCGAGGTAGCTGTGTCATTGTCAAAGCATTATGCTTAGATGCCTTTGACTCTATGGAGTTTGACATTTTCCAAATTTCTATTTATTCAACAAAATGTCACTCTCCTAAACCAATCCCACAAACAAAGAAATTAAATTTGGATAAATATTCATACAATTCAATTTATTATTTTCGATATAATGTTTACATTAGCTATTTAAATTTTGAAGACATACATGATAATAAATTTGTCTTTTCCAGCAGTTAATTAGTTGTTAAAATAAACATGAACTATTGATCAATTTCAAATCCCATTTAATGGTTTAATCGATAGTTATTAGTTATTTCATTCAATTATAAATTTGGTTGTCTCTTGATTTAATTATACACCATTTTGTTGCTTTTTTTTTTCTCTCTCACTATCTTAGTCTCTAAGTTTTAGAAAATCCATAATTTTGTTATAATTCTCAATCTTTCATGCATTTATTTGTTATATGTATTTTAATCTTAATTTTTTTAGTAATATCTTAGATGAATATGTCAATGAACCATTACTATTATGTTTTCATGTTTGATGATTTTACTGTGGATTTTCCATAACTTTTTTTTTTTCGCAGATTTCTTCTATGAATTTTGTAAATATTCACAAAAATATTTATAAGGAATGTTTCCAGAAATATTAAAATTCTAGTTATAAATTTTTTTAAAAAATATAGCAGTTATAAAAGTGAGAATCTAAAATTATTTCATGAAAAAAAAATAAAGAGAAAAAAATTACAGAAGTGGGACTAAAGTTACATTTAGCCTAATTATGTTATATATAAGAAAGTCAAACGTAATACTTAAAATTTTGAATGACTAATTTAATATTATATTTTGGTCATTTTCTTTGGTCTACATATATTTTGGTATTTTTATATAAGTATTCGGTCAACTTTTGTACAAATTCTTTAGGCCCTACCCTCAAGATTTTTATTTGAACTGTCTAGTGAACAACGCATTTAATTGAGAAAATAAAACAAAACATTCATATATAGAAAAAGAAACCTCATGTTTTCAAGATTAGTAAACAAGGACATAAACTTATAAATTATAGCAAATTGCTTACATAATACCTAAATTGGTTGTTTTATTATTGTATCAGTACTTTTGACCGATCTAATCTCTTTAATTAACAAGATTCCTATGCCAAAGTTTATACAAATGCAGCCAAAGATTGTGCACTTTTAATATTGATCTATTTTTTGTGATAAGTATTTGATGTACCTCTACAAGTCTTTTATATATATATTTTTTAGGATTAAATATATTTTTACCTTTAACTTTCAGTAAATTTTGGAATTAGTTCATTTTAAAGTTTTGGACCAATTCAGTTATTCATCTTTCGAACTACGTGAATTTAGTTTTTTTAATCAAATTTTGATAGTTTTATTTGATGTTTCGTACATATTTCAGAATTGTATTTAAGTTGTTTATGTTGTTTGACATATTTTTGCTTTAATGTTAAGTCAAATACTATTATAAAATGCGCTTGAAATGTCAAATAAACTTAACAAAATTTTATTAAAATGACTAAATTCTCGCATTTTAAAAAATGAGGGACTAAATTAGTCTAAAATTTCAAAATGAACTAATTTCAAAATTCACTGAAAGTTAAGAGATCAAAAACATATTTAATCCTATTTTTTATAACAACAAATCTAATGTGTATAACCACAAGTGAGGAAAAAGTGGTAAATAAATCTCGATGTGAAAATAAAATCCAGTACCATTCATTTTTAAGTTTGATACAGATCATATTCAAGTTGGTTCGACAATCAATAACCGTGTTCTCAATAAATAACATTTTCATTTATAGTGCTTAATACTTTGACTTCAAGTAGATTAATGTCGATTAGGGTTTAAAAAACTTAATTAAAAGTTAATGATTGAACTAAGCCATCATCACCCTGAGAATGTTAGGCAACCATAATCCAGATGGAGATTTTTGTTTGAATCAATAATCCAGAAGCGTGGTTAGGCAAAATTAATTGATAGTAATACTGATTCAACCCAATTAAGATATTAACCAACCCCTTATTTGTCCCGTTCCATATTTCCAAATGAAAAATCAGAAATGATTTAATTAATGTTGTGCAATTTATGCTAAGAATAAGACATGATTATCTGTAGCAGCAGGTGAAGCCAAGCACGTTAAAACAGCTAGCTAGAATGATATTGACATGAGAATGGATGAAGAACGCAAAAGCACATCGTTTTCTATCTCTCTCACACAACTTAATTGAGTTGACATGGTTGGTAACACCCAAACAGAGACTAAGATTCATAGATGGTAAACGTGGCTCCATTGGATAGGGGTGTGAAGGGGGCATGGCCACATGGGGGACTCATTAAGCTACGTTTCCATAAGTGCTTCCCAAAAGTGAAATATTTTAATGCCGTGTTTGTTTCGCTTTCTTTCTTTGATTTTTTTTTTGTTCTCTGGTTCTTATCAAGTCAATGCGTGACCCACTGAAATCTTATATAGGATCTATTTGAGGTTTAATTTTATAAAGGTTTTTAATAATTTGGTTCAGAGATTGTAGTTTGAATGCTTTCAATTATATAGCTAAGAAACGTCATGTGTGTGTATATCCCAGCTGGCTAACAATGTTCATCAATTTTATATGTACATAAAGTTTTTAAGTTTTTTAACAGTGAACGGAATTTAAGATATTGATTTGATTGATTAGAGAGGAATATAAAAGGTTATTTAGACAACACTTGTAATTTTTCGTCACGATTTAGGTTAATTATTACTGCTTTTTATGCATTGCATATTAATATCATTTCGCCACATGGCCAAATGTTGAATATTTTATTTTAATCATATAAAATATTAAATGAACACTAAATATGTTATATGTGATTATTGAGAAAAAAAATATTTAGATTTATAAAATATCTCTACGTTGCATGTTAGCTTATATTAAATAGTGTTGAAGAAAAGGAGGTAACTATAAAAATATGTTTTATTAAGAATTAATTCTAGTGATTAAAAATTGTTAGTTTCTATAGTGATCAATTTAGACATTAATTTATAAAATAAAAAGTTATTGGTTATTAAAATAGTCACTATTATAAATAAAAATTATAAATAGTTTTTATATTGATTTCTAAAATTTAGCTATCAAGGTTAGCTACTAAAGAAGATTGATTACTAAACATTAGCTACCAAAGTTTTTGATATCAAAGTAATTGATTTTTAAATTAGTCTTTACTTAACTAGTGATCAAGTTAGCGAATAATTATAATTTTTTGTTCATAATAGTGACTATTTTAGTAACCAATAATTATTTATTTTGTAAATTATTATCTAAATCTTGGTCATTAAAATTGGTTGTTAATAAAACATTTTATTGTAATGGACGCTATCAAAGTTGGTCAAGCCAATTTTAACTTGACACAAAATATAGTGGATCAAACTCATTCTAAACGGACTTAAATTAAAAAAAACATTAAATATTGTATAGACTAAGATGATATTGCAAATGAGTAAGTCAAATCCACCCTAAAATAGAGGCAAATTAACCAATAAACAAAAAATAATGAGGTATAATTACTGATTTAGTATTCTTTTTTGTTTTTGTTTAGTTTATTTTGGTCTTCTTATTATTTTTTTGTACAATTTAGTCCTCCAATTATTTAAAATTGTTCAATTTGGTCATTTTCGTTAAGTTGACGTTAACACTGTCTGTACACGTATTTATGGAATTTTTATATTTTTTATATTTTTTATATTTTTATTTTTTTTAAATATATAAATTGTTACGTATCAGGTTAGAGTCGTACTATATGACAGTGAAAGTGATTGTTTTCAATTTAATCTCTCTATTTAAATTTTTTATTCAATTTAGTCCCTTTATTTCTTAAAATGGTCCAATTTGATCCTCTCCTATTTGAGAACAAATTAGTAATTAAGCTTAGTAACAACTTATCTATATATGTTAAAATAGTTATACATCAAATCACCCCACTTAAATGACAATTGTAAGTTTGTACACTTGTGACAAATAAAATAATTAGAATATTTAAGTGGATTGTTGATGTATAAAAAGAAGGGAATGAAGGTCGTGGATTCGATCCCTCTCCTAACAGGAGAAATAAGGTTGGTTTGTTGGTTTGGTGTGGTTTAGAAGGGAAGGGTGAGAGAGGTTGTGGGTTCTACTCCCCTGCTAACAAAAACTAATAACTAACAATTGTCGATAAAATTTAAATAGACGACTAAATTGAAAATAATAATCAGTAATTATACCAGATAATAACATTACATATTGTGTGAGCTAGATTGATACTAAAATCTGGTATGGTCGTCGACACTAAATAAAAAATAAAAGAATAACAATAATAAATAATAATAATAATAATAATAAATGTTATGTGGGCTATGCTGACACAAAAAATATTTATTTTATTAATAGAATGTTTAATCAACACTAAATAAAATAAATAAATAAAAATAAAAAACATCAATAATAGAGTGAGCTAGACCCATTGTAAAATGAATGCAAATTAGCACATCTCATAGTAAGGAGAAACCATAGTAACTTTCATCACTAGCATAATGTGATTAAGGCACAACAAACATTTTGATTCGTGATTGATGACATTGATCAAATATTAACCTTCTTTGTAAAAAAAACAAAGAGGATTATAACACTATGAAGATTGACATTACCAAGGTTTTTAACCACAAAATTGGTAATTTTCAATTCAAGTGTTGCATTGCTTTGATTTTGATGATTGCTTCTTGAATTGAATTTTTAATATGTTGCAATCTGCTCATCTAGATATTTCATTTGTGGTAGACAAGTTAGGCAAGGGATCCCTTTTCTACCTTGTTTTTGTTTTGTTTTGTTGAAGAAGTGTTGAATAAAGGCATTTCTAATATCATTTCTATGAAGTTTATGTTTCCCATGGCCAATATAGGGGATGCAATTTTCTTCTCACACTCTATATGTTGATGTTATTTTTTGTTTTTTTTTTTTTTATAGAGGAGATACTAGAACACTCTAACATTTGAAAGACTTTTTGCATGAGTATGTACATTCTTTGGTCAGTGGGGTTAGTCCTTCTAAAAGTCAATTTTACTTATCTGCCACTTCTTCTTTTGTTAGATGACTTTAGAGGCTTCTTTCTTGTAATCAACTATATCTTTCCTTTAATTATTTGGGTGTGCCAATTTTTGTGACGAGATCCTAAGATTTTGTTTTTTTTTTCAGCATTTGGTTGATAAGGTTTGCAATAAGCTTACTTCTTGGAAGGAAGATTGCTTAACTTGAGAATTTAGTTGGTAAATTCGATAATTGTTGGTTTGTTGTCTTATAGCTTCCACTTATAAATGATCAATCAAGCTTCTTCTTGAGGTGGAACAATGGATTTGAAATTTTGTACGAGTAGGTGATACAAAAAAAAATGAGGGTTGTTCATGGTTAAATGGTCAATCTTGTGTGAGTCTAAGATGAATGACGATTTTCAAATTACTAAAATTAAGGTGGAGAATAAAATCTATCTGTTGTGTTTAGGTTGGGAGTTTGCTTCTGGTAAGATGACTTGGGCGGAGCTCATGAGACTTCGTTTTCTTAAATCAAAGTATTAGAAGTATTTGTTCTATAATTTGTCTTCCATTTGGCATGATATTAAGGATGTATATGATATTGTTTCGAAAAACAATTTTTAGAGTCTTGGTAAGGGTGACAATATTAATTTTTGGAATTATCGTTGGTATTCTAATAGTTGTATATCCAAATTGGTAAGAGTGGTGTCAATGCCTTATGTGATTAGGCTCAGATCTCATTGGTGTTTGTTCTCCTCAGTGAAACCCCCTCTATAAACTTAACAAGTGGTATTAGAGCCCGATGGTTAAAACTGGCTCAGACGAGTGTAGGTTCCTATATCGAAAGTCTTCCTAGTAATGGTTCTAGGTAAGTGTGTCTCGTTAAGAAGAATGGCGGTACGAGAAGGGGTACTCGAATGCCTTCCGCTGGAGGGGGAGTGTACCGATGTGGTTGAAGGGACTCACCCTTGAGGGCGAGATTGTTAAGAATCCAAGTGTCAGTCTAAGTCCCACATTGGATAGAAATGAGAAAGTAGTGCACTATATAAGCATAAAGACTCATAAACCCATTGTCTTAAGGTTTTAGGTTTAGAGTGGTGCCAATGCCTTATGTGGTTGGGCTCAGATCTCATTGGTGTTTGTTCTTTCCAGTGAATCCCCCTCTATAAACCTAGCAGATAGGATCAAATTACTTTATGTTGTTAACTCTGCTTAGACAAGTGTTAGATGAAATTTTCCTTCTTTTGTTGTCATTTTTTTTATGATTTTTCTTCTTTCGGGTGTGCTCTCTCAAAAAGTTGCAAAACATTTTATTTTTCTGATGTGACATTTTTTTATTAGGGAAAACTCATTTGGTTAGATGTTATGCCACTAGTCAAAACTCTAGTTCTTTGGAAGCTTTTATATGACCAATTACTTATTGATTTGGAGATGCAAACAAGAGAGGTTTTTTTATGTTCTATGTGTTATTTATGTGGATGTTACTATGTTGAATCTCACTCTTATTTGTTTCTTAATTGTTCTGCTGCTACGCGTTTCTAAGAGTGACCTCTTCAAGACTTATGATTTTTATCATTAGATTTGGTTCTTCAGTTTATGAGAATTGTACACCCTGGTGACCGACTCATGCCGATCTAGGTGTGCATGTGTGTTGGGCCGATCGTGTGCCGAACTGGAAGTATAAATTGTTGGGTTGACCTACGACCAACCTATGTGTTGGGCCGACCTCAAGCCAACTTATACAGTGGGCCGATCTCAAGCCCACCAATGTGTTGGGCCGACCTACGACCGACCTATGTGCTGGGTCGATCTCAAGCCAACTTATATGTTGGGCCGATTTTAAGCCAATTTGTGTGTTGGGACAACCTATTGTCGACCTATATGTTGAACCGAACTAGGATCGACTTATGGGGGATACCTCGCGTTATAACTGCACCCACTTTCTCCCTAGATAATGGCTACACGATCACAGTCCCACCAAGCTCGGCATGTCAACAACATTCTGCGATTTTAGAGAAACCGAACCAAGAATGAGTGGAAAACCTGTATAAAACAAAGCAACCATACTCTGAAAAGGAGCAAAATTTAGAAAGGACAAAAGAAAGGTATTATTGTGAGTATCTAATTGTATCTACTGTGCATCTCGAGCACTCTTCTGCGAGAACAAGAATCCTTCTCATCTTTTAGTTATTGTGATTAAGGTGGCCGGCTATAATCAAAGCATGAGTTTATTTAAAAGATGAGATGTTTTTCTAAAGTTAATTAGTGAAAAAAAAAGTTTTTTATATCATTATTAATCAACGCAACAAAACATTAAAAAGCAAATGATAACAAATTTATAAGTTATAACTTTTTTTTACCTCAATTGTGAGAGAACATCAACTATGAGAAAAATCTTCGTAAAATGAATTTTTATGAGGGGTGACATATTAATTTACGTAAAAAAGCAATTTTTTCTTACCTCGATTAATATTACATATAGTTTTAAAAAAAAAAAATAGTGTACACCCACTTTTCCTTCACTTTTTATTGTATCATTGTGTCGCCTTTACGACGTTATATAAATAACTACCATGTTCTAGTATATCCTAAAATGAATTAAATAGATGTTACAATGAATTGATGAGTAAAGTTCAACTCCAACACATTCTTCAGGTGGATAAACCACAAAATATTTGATATAATTTCATAATTATTATTTTTGGCAAAAGTACAGTATCCATAAACATTAGACTTCAAAAGGCCGTATGAAATATGAGTAGGTACCCTCTTAAATGTGTTCTATTGAACATTGAACATTGACTTCCAGTATTAAGTGAAGAAAGAAAATTAAAAATTATAAAGTATAATATGTGTCGAAAATAAGTAGGTTTTGATAAGGGAAATGTGAACAGAAGTAGGGTAGGATTGTAGGGACACATTAAACGGATACCAAAGCGACATGTAGAATCCCGTTTTGTTGCCATTAACGAAGCATTCTCCGTGTGGACCCATCGCGCTTTTTCATAAGCTGCTCCCACTCACTCTCTGCTTCCACCAGGGAATCCCTAATAATCTTCACCTTTCCTCTGTTTCACATTTCATCATTTTTTTTTTTTTCAAATTATATCTATCACTTTTAATAAGATTACAAATTTCAAACACTAGGAATGTTCTGAATTGTTTTCATTTATTTTCAATAAATAATATTTTATCAATTCAATAATACTTTCTTATATATTTTGTATTTTTTTTTGTCAGAACTTAGATTTAAGATTGTCTCACTTACTTGCTATGCATGCAGTGAGTGGAGTCCAAGTTTCAAAATACCATGTACCTATTCTTCAATCAACACAGATTCTGAATGCTTTGTCCCACACTCATAACTAGCAACAATAATATAGTAATTTAATTTCTCAATGTGATTAAATATTTAAAAAAATCTTTTAATAAAATTTATATGTTTAAATTAATTTTAATAAATAAAATAATTTTTTTTCTTTATTTTGTGTTGACTGTTTAAGACGAACCAAGTGATGACATAGACCCTTTTTCTAATCATAAAATACTTTCTTTTCACGTGGCACTGTCTACGGTTCATTATTTGAATTTTTTTACATAGATCACTTGCAATTGGAAAAGAACTTCACGGTAATTATGCAGTTTCAAAGCTAACGGTTTCAAATGCAAACATTTAGTAGATAATCATGTCACTGTCAGGTACTGTCAGGTTTTACAGAGGGGATTTCACTGGGGAGAACAACACCAATGAGATCTGAGCCTAACCACATAAGACACTGACACCACTCTCAACCCAAAACCTTAAGGCAATGGGTTTATGGGTCTTTATTCTTATATAGTGCTCTAC
>Ga0099822_1003383_pt1 | contig 20425 bp, 7 predicted proteins | sample CowpeawhiteBW_FD_76839 | JGI IMG/M metagenome (GOLD analysis project Ga0099822, IMG submission 76839) | Root nodule microbial communities of legume samples collected from California USA - Cow pea white BW | ecosystem: Host-associated > Plants > Roots > Nodule | place: USA: California | collected...
AAAAAATATAAAAATAAAAAAAAATTAAAAAATTTCGAGGAGAAATACACCAAAAAAAAAAAAAAAAACAATACAAACTGAAAACAACCAAAAAAAAAAAAAAAAAAAAGATAACTTGAAAGAGCTAAAATGAGAAGGATAACTTATTCTAAAGTAAAATCAGATCAATAATAATCTTTGTTATATTAATCTACTTTTAATGAGAAAGAAAATTTGAAAAATTAAAATTTAAACTCTAATTCATAGACTAATTATAACTTTTATGCATAATAAATATTATTTTAAATACCAATAAATTTTAATTTATAAAATAATATTAAACTTAATCAATATAATAACTATTTTTTTTTCTAAATAATTGATTATTATTTAATAATTTTTTTGTCTTTTTTATTAACAACTATAATGATAATAACTCACTATTAAGTTTTGTTATAATAATTAGGTTTCAAACCAAAATATATTTAATATTTACTATACCATTTTATTGAAATTTTAAAATGTTGTGAATATATAAATTCAATGATAATATTAATTATTATATTAATATTAATTATCACTTTTTTCTAATTTAAAATATATTTAAAGAAGAAGAATGGTTAAAAATAATGATTTCATAATTATGACTTAAAATTAAAACAACTCATTATATTTGGATTCGATTTATAAATTAATATAATATATTATATAATATTTCCATCTATTCAAAATTTAAATTGTTGTAAATATATAAATTCAATGATAATATTAAACGTTATATTAATATTTATAATTAACTTTGTATAATTTTTTAATTAGTTGCATTAAAATATTTTAAGAAAAAGAAGAATAGTTAAAACTAATGATTTCATAAACAGTGGTTAAAATTAAAACAATTCATTATATTTTTATTCAACTTATAATTGATAAAATACTGACCATTATTTCATCCTATTCAAAATGTAAAATGTAAAAATGTAAAAAAAAATGTAAAATGTTATAAATATTTAGTATTAAATGTTATATTGATATTATTTTCAACGTTGCATATTTTTTAAATTAGTTGCTTTAGAATATATTTAAAGAAGTAGAATAGTTAAAAATAATGATTTCATGAATATTGATTAAAATTAAAACAATTTATTATATTTTTATGACTTATAATTAATAATAAAATTAAGTCTCTAAAGAAAAAATGTGTCTAATCTTTAAATTACATTATAGAAGTATGTCGTATCTGTATTTTTATGAAAATTACGTAAAACATTTTCTCAACAAAAAATTATATTTTAGTTTATTATGAAACTCCATTTGTCATCTTATTCCATGTATCCTCTAGGTCAAGAATGATGTTTTACATTTACTGTCATAAAGTATAATAATTTAATTTAAAGGCAAAATACAATTTCTTATAATATTTTAATAAGAAAAACATCTTGAACTCTTAATAAAATAACGTTATAAATTATTTTTTAAATTTATTAGATAATCTTACAAATAATTAATAATAATAATAATAAATATAGTCCTATTAAGTTGATAGTAATCAATAGTTGTATACTTTTTTATTGTTATAAATTTTGTCCATCATAATGAAAAATAGTACAATGTTTTTATCTCTGTCATTATACCTCTTATTCTTAAAAGTGTAGACCTTAAGGAACAAAAATTGGAATGTACACATGCAACAAATGTATTAATAATTATTATATTTTCAAAAACTATATAACTAAAATTAATATTTTCAAAATAATTAAAAGATAGATATCTACAATAAACACATGTCCAATTATTAATAAGAAAGTAAAAATGTAGTACACGTCAACATAGAATCAGTGACGATAAAATTGAATATTTTAAATTATTACTCATGATAAAAAGAATTGGTGTGCTTTAATACTTTCAATAGTATTATAAGGTTACCATATAGAGTGCTCGAAGGTGAAGGTTTTATGGGCCAAAAGAAAAGGGGGAGTTAAGCACTTCGTTCACATACGATAGGAGATTCTTCATCATTCGTCTTGGGCATTCGATGGCGATGATTTTTTTTCATGAAAAAATATTAAATTTTATTCACCTAGTATATAGTGTTTCTTTTCTTCAAAGTCCAACTTTTTGTGCGAGTTAAAACTCTTCCTCAAACAAAATTACCATTTAATCCTGTGAGAAATATAAAAACAGGCATTAAGAAACTTTTGCCCCAAATTAGGTATCCAATCCGACTTATAGTTCGAACCAAAGGTTACTTTTAGATAACAGGAATATTAAATCCAAAATCCAAAGAAAATTGTCATATCATCCTAAAACATTTTACACTAAGTAAAAATTTGCTACCATGATTCACCTTGTCAACAATAGCTTTTCGGTCCTCATCGCCACCAGAGAGCTTTGAAGGTTTGTCATCATCAGCCGGTATCATTGACAAAACTACCTCATGGAATCATCTTTACGTCAACCACATTAAGTGTAAACCCATGTAGCTCGATTACACAACATTAGACGAGAAAATTTTCCTTAGAAACCATTCAGCTACTGCTATTACGGGAACCAAGACACTGGCTTAAAAATAAAATGAAAAAAAAAAAAAAACATCGAAAATACAACCGATGACCATCATTCACACCTTTAACTGTAAATAGAAAACGGAATCAAACGCATGTGTGCGAGCTTTAATCTATTATTATAACATGATTCACAGTGAAAGAGATACCAAAAATACGCCTGTCAACCTTTCTTCTGAATTCAATCATTTCACTGAAGCTGGACAACTTTAGCCACCCCCAGATTTGAGTGTGTTGCTCAACCTATATAACAAGCTCACATTAATATTGCCCAAAATTATAACTACGATTTGTAAAGAAGGTATGATGTATTATAGTTAGAGGCAGCGTAATATTTAAAAGAAGATATTATGTTAACATTGTGTACAATATTTGACATCTGCAGATAAGAACCACATAAGGAAATGATACAAATTCAGATTTTCGAAAAACCAATATAAGCAAAGTTACCATTCATATTTTCTAAACCTTGGTAGCTTCATATTTACAGGAATGACGAAAAATGAAAACCTCACGCCAGGTCAGTGATATTATATTATTATATAGGGTTCTCTGTCAGGAAACATATGTACTTTCAGCCTTACATATTTTGCTCATTAGAATATATCTATTCAGGTAAAATGACATAAGTAACTCGACAGTCATGTATTAGAAAATAACAATTATCTGCACTTTATTCTATGGAGATAAGAGATCCATACAAATTGTTATAGTTTTTCCTTTTGTCACAAAATAAGAGAGTAAAAGGAAAGGGGATATACGGAGAGAAAAAAATCCTAAAAATATAGAAAAGAAATGAAAACTAAAAAGCAATTATATAGCAAAGGTACCTAATATCTATGGACATTTCAAATCATAATTCCCTTGAAACAACCTTTAGTTTAGTTTGACTTACCAGTCCAGGCCCTCAAAAAGTCCTTCTCCTTTTATTGCAGAAGTTTTGAAAATAGACCATTGGCGATTTTTTATCTTGTGTAGCTCTAGAGCCTCCGTCACTGCAGCATCATCAAGTGCACCAGGAAGGTCCTGTGTACGGAGAAAAAAGACAATTTAAAACAAATTGATACATTTATTTTTCAAAATTTCAGTTTTCCACACAAGGTATATGGCATGCAATAGTAATTAGGCACAACTTAAAACTATCCTTTTGCATCACAAAATTGTAGTTTGCAATAAATTTCAGCCAATAAAGAATGTGTTGGAAAGTTTGTTGCTATCCATTTTCCTCCTACTGAGAATATCAGCTTCCTAACTTTTTTACATACTCATTATCTCCTTATTTCCCTAGGGAAATACGAGAATCCAAAAAAATATGGATCAAACTCTGACCTGTTTGTTTGCAAAAAGGAGAACAACAGCACCTTTTAGTTCTTCCTCCTGTAGCAACGGTTCAGAGACAATTTAGTATTAAGTATTATTTATGAAAACCTGAAATCACAATCACAGGCAATAACCAGGGCTACGGAAGAATAGAAAACAGAATCAATTAACGAGAGTACAACACATCTAAAACTCAAAATGATATGTCGAATAAAAAAAATCAATTATAGAATAACTAGAATGAAATTGAGAATCAATCTGTATATTGTATGAACTTTGAGTGGTGGAAACCACTTCAGAACCCTATTATAGTTACTAAACCTTGAACAACAACAAACTCTTTCCCAACTAGCTGTAAGCGGCTACATGGAATGATGCTCTCTACGCAGATATATTAAATCCCAATTCTTCACAAAAAAGCCATTTAGATATAAATAATTTGTATCGGTTTTATTCTAAGTTTGTCTAGGTGTTCCTCTAATTATGGTTCTATCCTATCTGATCATCCTGTCGAAGTGAAACTTCCATTAGTCTTTTTTTCATATATCCAAACCGTCTCTCAGGCTTGTTTGTACCCTCTGATCCACAATAGATTCAACTCCTACTTTCTCGAAACATTCATTCACGATGATCTTATCTTTTCTTGTATGATCATTTATTTATCCATGAATCAAACTCAACATTCTCATCTTTGCAAAATATTACGCTATGCTCTTGTTCACTTTAATGCTTAATATTCAATACCATATATCACTTGATGTTCTTATAGCTATAAAAAAATATATCCTATTTAGCTTATGGATAAATTTCTATTCCATATAATACATGAAACATTACTCTATTACATCCTAAGCCATTGTTGAAGGTTCACTAAACTAATAAAGCTTAGAAATGCAATTTAGTATCACCACTCTTCTACAATACCGATTACTTATGAGTACAGGAATATTATAAGTATGCGAACCAAGTTCTTAGATCAGTATTCAAAATGACAAGTAATTGTAGAAATGTAATGTTTTCTTTTATTATTTTTTATATATGTGAACCCAATTTTAAGGTTAGGGTTTTAGGAAGTGCCTTGCCTCTTCTATGTATCTTATAATTACAATTATCTCTAATGATAGTAAGTATCGTACAATACAGGATACAAACAGTACTATACAATACGAACCGATTGAAGACTCGTTTTGTTCCCTTATCATGTTAGTATCACACAATTCGATCTCTGAATTTCCCTGAATGGTAGCTTGAGTCGCAACATCCATGGGCAGAGAGATGTTACTCAGGTGGCAACTCTTGTTGCAACGACTCTTGCGACAATGCCTGTTGTAGTGGCACCTCCCAGCAATGATGGAAAAGAAGCCAACAGACCTCGGGACAACAAAGTCTCTCTCAGTGGCTACTCTCACGGCCTCAAAGTACCTGGCAGTGGCATGGCCTCGACGCTGCTTTGTGTGTGTTCGTGAGTAAAGATAGACAGCCCTAGGGCTTTTTAATGGGTTGGAATTGGGACCCATTTTTAACCTAAAATTTTAGCCCATTTCGTTTAAAACATTTTAAAGCCCAATTAGTAAATGGTGTCTCCCTCTAAAACTGCTACTGCACCCAAAAAAAAAGGTGACTCTGGAAACTCTCACTGCACTCAAAAGAATTGAAAAAGGTCACTCTCTGAAAACTACCACCGCACTGAAAACTGTCATCTTTCTTTCTTATTCTCTTAGGGTCAAATATTTATCAACCCATACATTTTTTTTTTTCATTTACCAAAGGAGTTGGGTCATACAATCATTATAATATTAACTTAATTTACCCACTATACAATCACTATACAAATGTGTCAATTGCATGCATCAATCAATCTATGGAAGATCATAGTCTATAGATTCTTGACACAGGTACCTCATACCATGTCTTTTGGTAATATTTCTTCATTTTCCTCCATTTACTCTCCAAAAATTCCCCATTTTATACTGTCGCTAATGGATCCAAAGTAACATCTCAAGGAATTGGCAAGGTTTCTTTATCTCCTTCACTAAATTTAAATTATTTTTTGTACATTCCCATTATCATTACAATTTCATATCCAAGTCATTGACTCGTTCTTTGAATTGTTGTGTGACCTTTATTACAAATTCCTTTGCTATACAGGAATGTGGTAAGGGTCTGATTGGAGAAGGATGGGGGTCTTTATTTACTGAAACCAAGTTCCTTGGTATCTTATTTTGCAATTTCAGTCCAAAAACTTTTGCATATTCATTTGGACCACCTTAGTTTGCCTAAGTTGAAGATGATAGCTTTAGATAGAAAATCTTGTCAATTAGGAAAGTGTTAGGTCTTCCTTTCTTAAAAAGTTTGAGACACAATGTAATTTTGTTTTTTCTACTATTAATTCTGATATCTGGATACTATTTGAATGAATTCTCTTGATGTATTTAATGAAAATATACACCGTTTTTATTTTCATCACATTTATCTAAGGATAATTAAACACTTTTACACTCCAAACCTAGATTTATTCTGAACAAGTTGTATGTGCCATGTTCACATGCACACTTTTCTCATCCTAATTCTTCTTAATACAAAGATCGTGATATGTGTGTGTTGTGAGTGTGTCAATATAAATATACACACGATAGAAATCAAGAATGACAAATACCTCCAGAATTGCATGGAATTCCTCCTTAGCAATCACAAGCCTATCAACGTCACTTGAATCAACAACATATATTATTGCCTGAGTATTTGGAAAGTAGCACCTCCAATATGGCCTATTTAAAAAAAATTAAAAATAATCAAATAACAAAAGGTTGGAGAAATAAATTGACATTTCAGCTATAGTATATATAAAGGCAATGCAACATGTCTGGGTATGGTTTCTTTTTTTCATAATTTTCCCCTTCAACTTCAAACTGCTACTGATCCAACTTTCCCATTTTTTATTCATCCTGCTCCTCCTATTAATAGCCTTACTCGATGAGATCAATCATATGGATGACACAAAAACCAATAAACTTAGCTAAATACCAAATTCTCAACAACATTAGTCAATGAGATTAAATTAATATTTTTCCTCCAATGCACTTAGCTTGTCTCAACCACTTTTCACAAGACACAGAACAATAACCGCTCTCCACACCAGTGTCCCCAATACCCTTATTTACACATCTAAACCATCTTACCCAATTTCATGTTATCTTTTGCACGATGGTTGTCTTATCAATAACTCATACAATCCATTGTTTCAAATCCCAAATAGCAGCGCTGAGCTGCTAAACCCTAAAACACTCTAGAGGGATAGCAACTACTTTCAAATTTTTATATAGGTTCCAATTTATACATATAAATTGTCAAAAATTATACAAGTGCTTCAAAATCAATGACTTTCACAATTAACAATAAAAAGTCATAGATGTTTCAAACAAAACATACAAATTAATACCCGCAAAAATCAAATACAAGTTTCCTATAGGAACCATCAATATTCATCAAAATCCAAGTCTTTTTTAGAATGTTAAGTATTCATCACTATTAGATTTCAATTTTTGATGAAATCCACAAATATATTCCTCCCTGTAGCAGAGGGTAGCTAGCCACTACAGCTCGCTATTTAAAAAACCTGATACAATCATTTGGTATCATGTGCCTTCTAGTGTGACAGCTTAACATACTCTGAAAGCACAGCAATGTCACAGTTACATTGTTTTCCCGTCAACTATGACTACTAAGTAACTCTGCCTACAGTTTCATGGTCAGTAAGCCCTAAGCCTAAGTAAAGGAGGAGGGTTATGTTAGGTGCTCAACAACCAATTAAAACCTGTAGTAACCTTGAATAGTTACACATGTCAATCAAGGTTATATTTCTTATCCCATTTTATGGTTTGACCCCTTTAGTTTTCAATATGCAGGTAGTTTTTGTCCATTATGATGGTATCTACACATACATTTTTTCATCCTATCATGTGACAAGTAATATAGGGAAAAAATGAGGTTGTCATTGGGTATAGAAACTCCTTGAAACAGAGAGCATTTTAAGATAACATGGACAGAAAAGACATGTAGATGGGCTATATGATTACAAAACAGCCCTTTAAAGAATAGAAAGTTCAAATTTCAATGGCAGATTATAATTGAGCCAAAGTGCAAAACTACAGTGGTGAAACTTCATATCATGTAGGAATTAGAGTGGTAAAATTTATAAACTAGTGACATTATAGGATATCAAAATTCACAGGTATGTACTAGGAGCTAAAAGTAAATATTAGCAGAAACAAAAAAAGATCATACACCTACACTCAGTCAAACGAAGTAAGAATGATGCCAGAGTGTTTACCTGATACTTGTTTGCCCACCTGTATAAACAAAAGTTTCACATTTGAATTAGCATTTAACATAATCCCTCCTATGCCATTGCATATTAAGTCTCAGGAAATAAATTCACTTGCTTGTAATTTATGAACAACAATGTAAACATGGAAGCCAAAGAGTAATCTTTAACCAACAACACATAAAAAGTAGATATGTATAGAAGGTTATAGTCTAGGTTTTTCTTTTATCTTCACTTGGACTGTATCAACATTCAAAAAAACTTATAGATAAAAATATCTATGGCCAAAGGAGGGCATAATTATGCAAACTAATTTGTAATGTATTGCACTCACTCAGTAATGAAACTAACAAAGTTCAAGTCTAAAACACGGCTATGCATGTTTGCTTGTATTTAGCATGACATAGAAGAATATCATGGAGAAAAAGACAGAAAACTTACACAGGGACTGTGGAAGGGGGAGACAGAGACTAGATACCACCGACATTTTAAAAGCAATGGGTCAAACGAAACTTATAGCATTTAGAAAGGCTAAATGAACATTTAAACACTTTAAATTAATATATGTTCAAACATATTCGTGCTTATTTGTTGAATTAGTAGTACACCATTTTTAATTAAAACTTATTGAGTATAAAAATTTGAACCTTGCTCATTGATCATGTTTGTAAATTCTAAAACTATACTCTGGTCATCTCTATGACTCTAATACTGGTCCTAGATTTTGTTTAGTTCAACATAGGCAGTGGTAAACGGAGAAAACATATTCATAACAAGTACCAAAATGTACAGAACTTGATGAATCAAGATGACAAAGGTCGTTACCTAAATCCCAAACTTGAAATTTGATGTTGTTATACTGCACAGTTTCGACATTAAACCCAATAGCTGCACCAAATAATATAATCAATCACTATACAATGCCATAAAAGCAGTGGAAACGTTTACCAGCAGCAAGCAATACATATAGAGATAAAATAACTAAAATAACAGAATTCAAAATTTTGTCTACATTTTTAGCATTTTAATATAGTATAACCAAACAACTATATTAAATAAGAAATGTGAGCGAGCTCATATAAATATAAAAGGAACCTAAAATTTAAACAAGACCGCTCATTACCGCTCATTAGTCAATAATTTCCAAAATCGAAATATTGCCAGCAACGAAACCAATAAAAAATTACAAAAATAAAACCAGATAGAAAAGACGGACGTTAAGATTTGGGTCAATATAAAGCAAGATCGAGTACGTACTTGGAATGGTGGAGACAACTTCGCCCATCTGAAGCCGATCTGAAAAGGAAGGTAACAATTCAAACGAATCAAATCGAGAAACAGCAGATTCAAATTGGACAGTGAGGGTGAGGGAGAAGCGAAGAGGTAAGAAGCATACAAAGGATGGTGGTTTTCCCGGCATTGTCGAGGCCGAGAACGAGGATTCGAGCTTCCTTGTTACCGAAGAGAGAGGAAAACAATTTTGTAAACACTAATCCCATCTTCCGATTCGGCAGAGGGACGCTCACACAGTGCAATTGCAACTACCACATCAATCAGTAACGGAATGAATTTTTCTTTCTGGAAAAAAAAAGAATGAGAATGAGATCAGATCTCGAAGCAGAAAGGGTGAAGCTGAGGAGAAGTGCATGTGAGTGTGAATCTAAATGGCGTCCATGGTGGAAGGAAGGAAACGAGGACGATACATTGGAAACGCGAAGAAAGTAGAAGGATCGATTCGGTTGGGCGAGATTTCAGTGAGGGAGAAAGGAATGGAAAATAGAAAATGGGAAAAGAAGAAACGAAGACGAAGAAAATGAAGATAAATAGTAGATGGTTTCGATTCCCTCGCCCTCCACCTTTCGGTTTTGGGATCTCGCACCTATAGCAACCCGTTTTCAACTCAACTGTCATTTCCTGCATTTAGAATTAGAATTAGCCTGCCACGATGAAATTTGGGCCTCGGCCTTTCTGTTCCATTTCCAGAATTGATATTTGGGACAATTTCTTTGACAACCCACTCTTTTTTCTTTTTATATATATCTCGAAAAGAAAATTAAAATGCCCATGATTATAAATCATAAATAGTATAATTTAAAAGTTTATTTCGAATTATATAATTTTAAATAAATTTTTTGGAATCTAATTGTGAATAAACTTACATTACATAAAAATAAGAGACCAAACCACTATGTAAAGAAAAAAACCTAAAATATATTTTTTAAAATTTTTTATTCAAAGTGATGTCGATTTTTTATTTAAAATTTATTATTTAAAATTTATTGATTATAGAGTATAAATCTAAAAATATATTTTTCATTTTCTAATTCAAAAATAGGAAGGGTAGTTAATTAAACTTTTCCAAGACTCATGTAAAAACATATCAGGGGTTAAATAAAGAAATAGTGTCAAAGTGGTCTCAGTGTCAAAGTAGTCTCTTTCCTACCTCTCACAAATATGTTCCTGCAATTTTTTAATTTAAAAAAAAAAATCTAAAAATACTCTTGACAACTTTCATTCTTGAATGTATTTTTAATTTATACTAATATAGAAAGGAGATGCAATTTTTCTTAACATTTTTAGTGTACATAATTTTTGTACAACTTTCTATTTACTCTGACAGAATTTTAATATCTTTTATGAAAACTGTTGTACCAATTACTGTTTTTGTTTTAATAATTATAAAAACATAAAATAGTTATAAACGTATTTTTACTAATATATTAAAATTAGAATGTCCATTCTAAAATGTGTTTTTATATTTTGGAATTTAAATGATATATTTGCATTCAAAAATATAAATATTACACACCCAATTTAAAAATGACAATTTTGAATATATTGAAATAATGTTTAAAATGATTTGGGACAATAAATTAAAAAGTTGTATTTAAGATTGCGTAATCTAAATTTGAACATGTTTAACTTGAAAGAATAATTCAAAAAAATAATATATAGAATGAGGCTGGTGTAAATATGCAAGTAAGATATTAAGATAATTAAAAAAAATTACAAAATTCGTAAAGTTTGTACAAAGTAATATAAATTAATACAAAAATTATTAAATCATAAAAACAAAGTAGTTGAAATCATTTCCAATGAGAACAAATATCACTAAAGGGAAAATTGTGGTTATCAATCGAATATGTAATATCATCTAAATATTATAATGAGATGAATTGAAAAAACAAATTATTATTTCAACAGAAGTGTGACGTTATCTAAAAATTACTGAAAGAGAACGGAAAATCTAGAAAGAACCATCTTTAAAGTGACACAAAATTTCATCTAAAATTTGTGAGTTTCATGTATTTTTCTATAAATGGACGGACTTACAAGAACTTGGTGATGTTAATAGTCATGCGCTATCAATGAACAAGTAGGGAGAAAGAAGCGCTCCGTTTCTGTTAGTAAGAAGTAAAAAGTAATACGAGTGGGTGGATTGTGGAATACAACTAAGAATAATTTGAAGAATGTACTTACAGAGAGAAATTAGTAAATAAAGAAAAAACGTGAGACAAAATAGAAAGTAAAAATATGTACGCTTTGTATATAGTTGGAGATAATAAATAAAACATTAGTCACTCTGAAATTCCTTTTATTCGTAAACTTAACATGTTGAACTGTTCCTAATATAATAAAACGAAAATAGTCGTTGTAAAAGTCTAGATTCTGATTTCTACACAGCAGATTGGAAGATCATCTCGGCTAGCTCCTGTAACATACGGCAAAAGACCTTTATTAGAATCTATTTTGTCGACACGTAAATACTGAGAGAGCACTAATATGTTAACAAGTATAGAATAAAACAGCATGTGCTAAAGCAAATTGATTAGTCAATTAGCATGGATATACAGGAAATATTTTCATTCTTAAAACCAAAACTAGTAACATATCTGGAAAGAGAATTGTTCCATTTCATCGTGTGTGTGTGTGTGTACAGCAGAGGAGCAAATGCATTTCCTTAATCTCAGTTAGTTAGGCTCAAGGAAAACATGCATAAGGAAGGGTATGGTTTCATATAAAGCTCTTAATTGCTGAAATGGTGGTATAGGTGGCATTATCCTCAAAAGGATAATATTGTCTATTTCTCAAACAAAAGGAAGAGTGGAATTCAGGTTATTTGGGGTTTACAACTGGCTGCAGGGATGTCTTTCCTGATAATTCAGGTGTTTGAATCCTGGTGTTTACTACAAATTTGGGGTCTTGCTCTATTTTTCAAGCTGAATAATCAAATTTATATTTGTTCATTACACATTGGGGAATAAAATTACTCTCAAGCAAAAAATTTAATGCTTGCCCTTTTTAACAGAAAAACTATATTTGGAGTTACCTGTTTCGCAGAAGCAACCTTTGGTTCTCCCCATTCCTTGACTTTCTTCTCCAAATATTCAAAGTCAGCTTTACCAGCCTATGTTAACATCCATTTCGATAAAGTTAATCAAAAGGCACTATTAAAAGAGAAAATAAAAATGTTGGAAGAATTTTACCTCTATTTGAGCCCCAATTTCAGTGTCAAAACTCTGGTATCGTTTACGGACAAGCTCAGACAGAGAACCATCCTTCGAGCCAGCATAATGAGAAAAGTTCAGTTTGATTCTCAAAAGAGATTTAAAGGTTTTCATTGAATTTGCGCATTTGAATTATGAGGGCATAAATAGATGTAAATTGGTCCTGTGTTACCTCAATTAGCTTGACAGCATTTCTCAGTCCACGGGCCAGGGTATCCATTCCAGCAATGTGGGCTATGAACAAGTCTTCAACATCAGTGCTCTCTCTCCGCCTACATATTGTTCAGTAAAGAAAATGAGAGAAAAAAATAAAACCAACAAACAGGAATGTAAGTACATTAAGATAGAGAAGGACTGACAATTTCGCATCGAAGTTGAATCCACCTGGTGAAAGTCCTCCCTGGAAAAGACAAAAACAAAACAAAAAGAAACTGGTCGGATGAGATTGAATTTCTAGGTATGTAGCATTTCATGGTGCAAACTCACTGAAAAACATTTTCTTACATTTCTGATCACACTGAGCATAATCAGGGTTGCCTCTTGAATATCTACCAGAAACTGATCAGTGTCCCAGCCTGCAGTAATGATAACAGCTTCACGTTACAACATTCATTCATGTGACATGTTATTGTTCCTGTTTTGATGTTAAGAGTTACAAAATTTATTGAATGAAAAAATGCACACATACCAACTTGAGGATCGCCAGTGTTAGCATCAATATTACCCAGCAATCCGTTAATCCTTGCAGTTTCGAGCTCATGATGACAACTACATATTTCGGCAGAAATTGAAAGTACAAACATCATGTTCAGCTTCAGTTAAGATTTATGAATGTCAAATTTAAAAGTGAAAGTAAGATCAAGAACAGCCCATGTAAATAAACACAATATACAATGTTCAATTCACCTGTGGCCAGAGAGGGTGGCATGGTTGCACTCTATGTTGAGTTTGAATTCCCCTGCAGAAGGAAAAGAAATGACACAGAAATTTGTAAATTGTAATAACATTGTTCTTAACAAAGAAAATTAGAGCAAAATTTTAGGTGTGTATATATATGATGAAGATAGTCATCCTGCTTGGTTAGTTTGGCATTGGGTGAAAAGGACAGGTATATAATTTACCTTCAAGTCCATATTTTCGCAAGAAATTTGCTGAGGTTGCAGCATCCCAATCATACCTGTAGAAACATAAGTTTAGTATGGGTAACAGGTGCTGCAAAAGTATTGACTGAACAGGTAAGATTCTTACTGGTGTTTCGTAGGTTCCTGTGGCTTAGGCTCAATTAGCAATGTCCCTGAAATGGCACAAGGAAAAGGACTTACAAAAGGGAAAAAACCTTTATAAGTGAAAGAATAAATTTTTCATTCAAATTTTAGTGTAGTGACACAAAACAGAAATTTTTTTAAAACACTTATATAACCTTGTAAGCATCCATATTTCACAATTTAGTGCTATAAAATGATAAATAGTAGGCATTCTACAGAACGTTACCATTGAATCCAATCTTCTTTTTGTATGCTACCGCAGCTTCAAAAAACCTAGCCTGTAATAAGGTAATAAACCGCATTAAGAAAGTCGGAAGAGGCAAAAAAAACAAGCTTGATTCGGAGTAGGCAATGGATTGTCATAAGCTTGCGATTCATGTCTGTCACTATGTAGGATAGAAAAATTTACTTCATTCAAGACATACATCTCATAAGGTCAATTTTTGCCTTAAGGCTTTATGATGTGCCCTTGCTTGAATATATTTCTTTCTTATCCACATTAAAAAGTGGTTAGTTGTAGCATGCACATAGAACTATGTTTCATTAATTTCAAGGAGACTCCTTATATATTGTTCAGTAATACAAGAAATAAAAGAAGGCAGTAATGTAAAATTATTAATTCAAAGCAAGAATGATTCGCATACCATATGATTAAGCTCTCGCTCCATATCTGTGTTCAAAAGAGATTGATAACCCTCACGGCCACCCCAGAAAACATAATTTTCTCCTCCCAAATAATGAGTCACCTGCAATATATATATGTTTAAATCAGAAAAAGAAGAATGGTTCTTCAGATACAATGAACCTTACACGCACACAAAACCTTACCTCCATGGCTTTCTTCACTTGAGCAGCAGCATATGCATAGACCCCTAATTCAGAGCTGTAAAGCAGTTCATTTAGTCAGCAATGAACCCAACATGCATAAGGACCATAAAGACAATTCAGGAGGAAATTGTATTATATGTTACCTAGTAGCAGCTCCATGCATGTAACGAGGATGCATGAACAACTGAGCTGTTCCCCATAATACTCTCTTTTTAGCCTACAAAACCATTACATGTAGTATGGTTGTTTAACTCAAGACATAAAAACATGTGTGTAAAACACTGCTCTAGCAGAGTACTGAATAAAAAGGATGACAGGAATGTAAATAACAAAAAAGTACTTAGTGAACAAGACAGACAAAGGGGAAAAGAAAAAGAGACTCCATGTATCATTTCTTCCTTATTTACCAACTCTAAATATATTGATTGCATTGCACACTTGAAAAAACAACGGGGTATGGGTGCATGTTAAATGACTAACTGGAAATGTACACCATTCAATCATGTGAAATGGCTAACTGGAAATACAAGGAATTCAGCAATCATTTGGGCTTTGGTACAAATTGCTAGTGTTTTTTCCTACTTCCAAATAATGTAGGTGAAAAGTAATATACCTTGGTCTGGAGCTCTTGAGCCAGGGCAACCACTTCATCCAAGTTTGCATTAGATTCCTATGATAAAGACAACAATAGCGGTCTAACAGCTCAGAAAGCAGATTTATAAAATGTAGCAACAGGGTTTTAATAAAAAAAGCACATTCCACTAACTATGATCATGTCTGAATATTCTAGAAATAAAACATTAGTAAGCATATGCCACTGCATCTCCATTTTGATCATCTCTAATTAAGTGGAGAAACATTGACTCACCTCAAGAGTTTTTCCATCAGGGGCAATATCCCTGTCGTGGAAGCACCAAAAATCGACACCAAGCTTGCTTATGAACTCAAAGTTAGCTCTCACTGTTAATTAAGAGAATTTTATTGTCACAAACAAATCAGTGAATGTAAAGCATATCTGGAGAGCAAGAACTAACATACTTCTTCTTTTGGCCATGTTTAATGAGTTGGTACCATCCTCCCATGGCCAATACTTAGTAGGTGCCCCAAATGGATCACCACCTGTTCCACGGAATGTATGCCAAAATGCAACACTAAATCTGAACCAATCCTGAAGTTATTATAGAACAAATTCAAGTCAAAATCCTGTTGATGTCGGTGGACAACAAGGTATAAATAAAAATGGCAACTTCTTGGAATATAGATGAAAACCCACCTTCATTTTCTTTCCAAGAATTTCCTCCTCTGGATTATACCATTTAAAAGAAAGTGGATTCTTACTGGAAGGCCCCTGAAAATTAAATACAAACATGCACTAATGAGTATTCACACAACATATAATTCTAGAATACACATGAACATAAAAGAAGAAACAGCCCCCATAAAGAATTCCCAGATAATATTTTCACGCTAAGATATAGCTGCAAAACAAAATATAAAAACTAATTCAGTTGAGAAAGGTCAACCTCTTTTTCCAAAAGAGTAGTCTTTTTTGCAAAGGGTATGAGCATACAATAAACATATTATTTAGTTACCCAAAATCATCCCCTCTTTTAAAAATAGTCGTTAAACTATTGAAATTGTATAAGTAGTCCCTAAAGTACTGAATATCCACCAATGTAGTCCTTGAATTGATATATATATATTACTAGCATTGAAGGCCTAATTTGAAGAGTTCTTCAATACTTGCCGATGTGGCTCAATTTATAATACTTTGGAGACTCTGCATATAGTTCCAAACAAGTTAATAATCAAATAAACCCTTTCATTTCATTTCATTGATCTCTTTACTTTCCATTCAATTTAGAAAATATTATATGTCATGGTTATCTTGTATGGCATACATAGATAGATTGAAATAAACAAGTGTACCTCGTATTTAATCTTTGGAATTCCAGGGAAAAACTCCCCTTCCCATCCATCTGAATCGCCGCATTGATCCACATTGCTAGCAGGACAAGTCGGAGGAGTAGCAACCTGCTTGCAACATACAAAATAAATCATATTCACATATCATGATCCAGAATCCCAAATGATAATATACAAACGGAGTAAAACAGAAAAAGTACCGCTGCATAACAGAAGACTTTCAAACAAAGAAAAAGTAGTAATGTTCTCCCCAATTTCATTTTCATCTTGACGTCAATACCTGCGCAACAGAGAGAGAGATAGAGAGAATCGATCAGCAGATCAGGAAACGTCACCCAATCGCTGTATAAGAATTACTAAAGATAATAACGTCATAGATGATCTATAAACAGAGATCAGATAGCAACAACTTCAGATTACAGAGGGAAAAGCTGCAAACTTTGATCAAAAGACAAAACTCATGGACCAATAATAATGTAAAATAGGAAATAAAGGGTGAAGGTGTGAAAGAATGAGCTTACCGATCAAAACTTGTTCTTCACCGATTTCAATAGAATGAAGGGGAGGAGAAGAGTGTTTTGATTTTATAGAGAAGCTAGGAGAAGAGTGTTTTATATAAAGAAGTAAGAGATATCCGCAGTTCTGGAATTGTTGTTTATTTTCCAGTTTGGATAAGCATGCGGATCCATTTGAAAATACTTTATATTTTAACAGAATAGTATATAATATAATATATATTCTCCAAAATATTTAAAACTGTCTAGAGAATTGTTATGTGAATAATCCAACATAAATTTTATTAATTAAATTAAATTTATTAAAAATTCAAAAATTATGTTACTCAGCAATTTTAACCAACCAATAATAAAGATTGTTGCTAAGATATGGTTTACCATTTCAATTTAAAATTAATTTGTATCATAATTTAAATAGATTATTTTAAATTCAAAATATAATTTAAATAATTAAAACACACAAGTTAAATACATAGATTATATTTTATATTTGTAGCTGATCATTTAAATCGTTGTTAATGGTTGTCGATTATTATTTTTAAATCATTAAAATTCAGTTTAGAGAGGAGACGGAAAAAGTAAATTGATAATGATAGAAGGTTGAGAATATTAACCAGAAAGATAGAAAAAATGTAATTCGAAATTATTAATTAGTGGAACTTTTTTACCAACTACAAATATGAGATTTTTACCTGAATAATTCCACTCCCCACAAAATTTCTCCAAATAAAACTCAACTCAACATTATTTGGACAACTAAAACTAATCATTATTCACGTTGAAAGATACTAAATCGTATCAGAATTCGTTTCCTAAAAGCCAAATTCTTTTCTATGTCTTTTTTTAGAATATCATATTTATAGAAAAAAGATAAAATATCTTTTAAAATATTAAGGAAAAAGTATTAATATATTTAAAACAAAAGTTAAACATAAATTAAATTTTAATTCATAATTAGTTATCCAAATTGTAAATTAATTTTGTCTATATGTAGCTTTTAATGCTAAAATTAGAGTTTAGATTTTCTACTCAATTTGTGTGATGTCTTTCTATAGAACCCTTTAAAATAGTTGTGTATTAAAAAATTTAAATTTTAAATATATTTTAACATTAAAATCAGATGTTTTGACAAATAGAACAAAAAAATTAAATGGAGAATCAAAATTTTTAAAATTATAAGACATTTATTTTCCACAGCCATCTTCCATTTTCTTTTCTTTTTTTCTTCCTTCTTTCTGCCTTTTTGCTTTCCATCGTCATACTACAAAAACAGATTTTATCAATAAATAAGAGATGTTATTTTCAACACATAATTTACCTTCCAATAATCAAAACTTATGAAAATATCAAATTCTTATTATGAAAAAAAAAAAAACCTTAAACAACTCAGGAGTCCACACTCACATTTACATGCATTATTACTTAGGATACATATATATTATCACAACAATTGTACATTCAATCTCTAACTAATGTCGTATAAAGTAGATGTATAGTCAACTCCCCCCCTTAAAGGCACATACTTATCAGCGATTCTTCATTTCTATACTTAAAAAAATGCAAATAATTTATTAGTAAAATTTAATTATCAAATTCTACACCAAAATCTCCTTTTACAAAATATTCAAAAGAAGAAGAAATTAAATTCTTAGTAAAAAAAAATAACTACTTAATATTGAAAAAGAACCCGTGCGTAAGCACGGGTTAGAAGTAGGGATGTCAACAAAGTGAGTAGGGTACGGGTAGTAGCTCCCTCGTATCCTACTCGCCGGATAAATATATGTTTCGTACCCGTACCCATATCCATCGGGTATCCGTTATGCGGGTACCCATTTAATTTTTTCATATTTGCGAGAATCTACGAGTACACGCGGGTATTCACAAAATTATTTAAAAATTAAATATTTAATCATAAATTCAAATAAAATAAAATAAAATACATCACTGTCATAAATTTTAATTAAAATTCAAACAAACTCAAGTCTATACAAGTCCAAATAATTATAAAAAAAAAAATATATAAAATAACGTTCAACACAATGAAAATTCTTTAATTAGTGTTTTGATCAACAAATCCACTCCTCCGATTGATTCTTGAAAAATAATCAAATAATAAACCTCAACTGCTATGTGCCAAGTATTCTTATTTTGATTTCACTATTTGACAACAAGCATACCATAAAGATCACTGTCTATATAGAGTTTGATGTATATGTCAAATTTTAAAGAAGGAAAAGAGAAGAATGTCAAAGGGTGTATTTGAAAGAATACAATATACCAATACTTAAAGTTAGAAGAATGAAGACAAAAGACAAGACAAGATGTGCAGCTTAAAAAAATTAAATCATATATATATATATATAAGGGTATTTTTGTGAATTAAAGTTTAGTGGTATGGGTATCCACGGGTATGGATACTATGATACCCGTACCCGTCCCGTTAACATGCGGATATCAAAAATACTCGTACTCGCGAATAGCGTGTATCCATCTTTAATATATGTTTTCTACTCATTGCGAGTTTTATCTGCGGATACTGGATACGAATATTTTTGACATCCGTAGTCAGAAGACTAGTTTAAATAAAAAAATTTGACCAACTCAACTTAAATAATTATCTTATTACTACTCCTCATAAGTTTCGTGCCAATATAACAATATCTTGATTATCTTTATAATTTAATGATAATTAAAAAAATAAAATCTGAAAAGAAAAAGCTTCATTAAAATAAATAAATTGATGCAGTAATTTATTTATTTATTTAAAATTTATCTATGGTCTTATAGTTTTTAATTAAAATTGTTATTCAACATTCAACTTGAGTTGGATGTGGGAAGTAAGTCGTTAAGATATCAAAATTAAGTCACAAACTTTCAATCCATTTTATTTTTAATTTATGATATCATTGGCATATTAATTTTGGATCTGTGTCATGAACCGTTTGTCGAGTTATCATTTATTTTTAGCCTTCAATGTTCTCATAGTACACACTTAGTACACTACTGTTGTTTTGATATTTGTAATTTAAATTAGTATACTTTATAATATTTATAATACTAGACAAAATTATTCATTTTTTAATATTATTTTTAATCCAAATATTAATTATAATTGTAGAATCGGACTACTTTAAATATATATATATATATATATATATATATATATATATATATATATATATATATATATATATATATA
>Ga0099822_1003384_pt1 | contig 20425 bp, 12 predicted proteins | sample CowpeawhiteBW_FD_76839 | JGI IMG/M metagenome (GOLD analysis project Ga0099822, IMG submission 76839) | Root nodule microbial communities of legume samples collected from California USA - Cow pea white BW | ecosystem: Host-associated > Plants > Roots > Nodule | place: USA: California | collected...
ACAAATCTTTGACATTAATATAACCCATCTCTCGCAGTATTGATAACACCTCAAAGTAGGACCATCTATCTTCATCACACGACAAAACACTAAGTTGGCCATTAACATATTTAACTCCACCCTTATTCACGAAGTCCCATCCATGGTGGATAACCACTTCAAACTTCTCGTCATCCATCAAAGCTGTGAAATGTCCACATACCCAAAACCACATACTTTTATTACGAAACATACCACCGACAAATCGACAGAAAACACTAAACCCCATTTCAAAGGGGGACCACAAACTACAAAAAACTAAACCCCGTTTCGAAGGGGACCACAAATTATAGAAAAAGATTTGGAAATGGTGGGACAATACAAGCATCGAAATCACAAAACCATTCAACTCAGTAAACAAATAACAATCACAAAACGATATACAAGAAGCGAAATCAAAAACAAACCCAAAACCCCAAAATCTATTTCAACGCAAAAAGCTTAAAACCCTAAAATTGATTTCGAAAAAATTGGAAGCTCACCTAGATTGTTGAATGCCTTCGATCACAATGTCGAAAATTAATCTGATGCAGTGCCAATCACAATCACAATCGAACCCAATCGAACCCTAGCTTAGTGTTCTCCACGATCACCTTCGAACACTTCTCAGCTCATAACCTTGCACATAACCATTGATACGGGCCACGTCACTGAAACTCATACACAGTCATAAAGCCATGTCACTGTTCCGTTACGATTTTTAACGGTGTTAATTTTGGGGACCAAATTGAATCACTTTTGACAATTAGAGGACTAAATTGAGACTCCAAATATTTAGAGGACTTTTTGAAACATCAAAACAAATTCGAGGACTAAAATAGTAATTAAGCCTACAATTTAATATAAAAGAAAGTAAGAATTCTTTAGAATATTATTATTAATTTGCTTATTATTATTTAGGATTATTTTTGTTTAAAACAATTTCAATTTAAAATACTTCAACATAGGACAGGATTCAGTTGCCGCCACACAGTGTTTCTTCGCTCTCACCAATGACCAACTTTGCGTCGTAACCTCGTCCTTGTCGAATCTTTCTTTCGCTGTTCCTTTCTTCGTCACTCGTTCAATAACGCGTTCACAAGCGTCACTCCTCTGCAGACCCAAAAGGTATTTTGATTGCCCACAGTTGTTGCTGTTGATTTTTCTTGGTGCATTTGATATTTGGAACTGTGCTTGTGATTTTAGATTCTGTTTATATTTTTTGGGTTTGTCCTTCTCATATTGCTTTTCTACAAATGTTGCTATGGATTTTGGGATTAAGCTTCTGATTTTGATTTCCCACAATTGAAAAATCGTGCTTTTGTTATCTGGGTTTTCTCGTCTTGGTCATCTTTTTTATATTCCGAAGAACTTGTTTGTGTAAGCAACCCCATTGGAGTTGTTCTAAAAGGTCTTCTTGTTTTAGGTCTGGTTTACTTGTGTGCTTTTACACGATAACTTTTGTTTTTTCTTGGCTTTCTTATTGCTAATAGTTACTAATTGATGTGAGTTTCTTTGTGATGCAATGGAAGTTTAGAGCGCTGTCTTGAAGATCGTAATTGTGTTTTCATTTGGCCCCTTCAATCAACTTTACCTATCCCTTACCTTAACTTTTCAACCTCGCCAACAGCATCAAATACTATAATAGACCTCTGTTTACATTAATTTTTCCATGGAAGCTCAACAGATTATTTCCAGATTTTGCCCAAAATCATCACTAGCGCCATCAATTCCAATGGTGAAGCAACCGTTCTCTTTAAATTTCCCTCCTCTACACTCTTTATCGTCATACCCTTTTCTCCAGTCTCAGAATCTTGGCTTCCCTACTGGAGCTTTACATGCTATCAGCTTTGTGCACAAAGAAGTTTGTTCTAGTTCTTGGAGAATATGGTGTAGCAAGAGTAGTAGTAGTACTGCAGAACCAGAGGAGGACCATGAGGTGAGGGCTCAGGTCACAGTGAGAAGGAAAAAGCTAGCAGTTTTCGTGTCTGGGGGAGGATCCAACTTTAGATCAATTCACGAGGCCTCTAAAAAGGGATCGCTTCATGGAGATGTTACTGTATTGGTCACAAATAAAAGTGGTAATTCTCTATCTTAATATCCCTTTACTTTCATATTTTCCCTTTTGTGTCATCATTTAGCTTAGCTAAATTCTTGGTTTTCATAGAAGTGTATCTATCTCCTTCAATCTTAGCTTATAATAGTCACTAGATAACTGGATTAGGATTCCATGTCTGCTAAACTTCCTTGTGTTGCGTGGGATGTTTGTTTGGACTATTTTTTTATTTCCCTTTTATTTTGAGCCTTGGTCTGCTAAAATTTGTTTTTGTTTCTTGTAATACCAGAGTGTGGAGGTGCACAGTATGCAAGAAATAATGGTATCCCAGTTATATTGTTCCCTAAAGCAAAGGATGAACCCAAAGGATTATCTCCTTGTGACCTTGTTGATACACTAAGGTGTGATGCTTCTTTAATTGATTTCCTGCAATTGTTTTTAACTTTAGACTTCGGGGTCTTTATTCTTTTCATGAATCTGAGGTGTAGATTCTTTGCAAAGCTGAAACGCAAATAAAAAAACCAGTATAACTCAAATATGGGAAAATCCATGAAAAGGGACAAAGGATGATTTTCACTCTGCTTCATTGAGTAGTTCCATTATTAACATATAATACATTTTTAATCAGGAAATTCGAGGTGGATTTTGTTCTTTTAGCTGGATACCTCAAACTGATACCCGTAGAATTGATCCGAGCTTTTGAAAGATCTATATTCAACATTCATCCATCACTTCTTCCAGCTTTTGGAGGCAAGGGCTACTATGGCATGAAGGTTCATAAAGCAGTAATTGCTTCTGGAGCAAGGTATAATTCTCATGAAATATCTCAAGCACTTCAGTGAAACATTATTGTACTTGGTTCTTTATACCATGTCTGCGCTTCATTTTTCTGTGTTGGTCAGGTTTTCAGGTCCAACCATTCATTTTGTTGATGAACACTATGACACCGGGCGTATCCTTGCACAACGTGTGGTCCCTGTGCTTGCTAATGATACTGCAGAGGAGTTGGCTGCAAGGGTTCTCAATGAGGTAATGACAGACTATATATTTTAAACTATTGAACATTTTTAATCCTGAATGGAGTTCAGCAAATATATTTGTGATAAGCATTTTAGGAATGAATTTAGGGAACATCTAAAATGGAAAAAACTCTATAGGATTATCATAGAAAGAAAAATAGGGGAAAGGGTCAAATTGTAAATGATAGTTGGGTCAAGTTGTTAGTTATTTCCGTTAAGTCTGTTGGAAGTCTTTTATACATAGGACTTTTTCCTTGTCGGGGGGAATTTTTTTCTAAGTGTTTTTGTCTTACTAGTTTTCCATTGTAAAATGAAAGATGTTTCTTTTGGGCGTCTACTTTGTATACCTTGGTTCTTCAAAGAGTCTTGTAGATAGTCAATGCAAAAGTTATACACTTCTTTTTCTCTCTTGTTGTGTCTTTGTATTGTTCTTTGTTAGGAATTCTGTTATGTTCTTTTCTTTTTGCTTCAAGAGATTAACACATTCATGAGATGATGCACTTGTTGGGTCATCATTTAGTTGTTGGTCTCTCTTTGGTTATACAACTGCCTTCCTCTCATCTATGAAAGGAATGAGAAATATCGATGTTTATCTGTATCTTTATTAAATGCTAGATTTTTAGAGTAGTTTAGTTATTTGCTTCCTATCAGTCAAGTTGGACTCAATTGATTACTGTTTGCTAATTTTTGTTTTAAATTTAGGAGCACCAATTATATGTTGAGGTGGTGGAGGCTTTATGTGAAGAGCGTATCGTTTGGAGGAAAGATGGTGTTCCTCTCATCCAAAGCAGAGAAAACCCCAATGAGTTTCTCTGATTATCATTAATATGGTATGATACTCTTTTACTTTGAGTACTGTAAAAAGTTTTTGTATACATCTTTTTACAATGATGAAGTCTTGCATCTGATGGGACTTTTGTTTCTGTTATAGGGGATTTTGGTTGTGAAAACTTCACATTTACCCCAAAGCTGTTGTAGTTAATGAATTGTAACTATTAGGTAGGTAATTTCTGGTGCACTGATATCATATCTCTAAGGCAACATATAATAAGCAAGAAATCACAAACTTATCTTCTGATCTGATCTGCATAAACTGTTGTATGCTCTTGGTAGATTTTAATATCAGGTCATGGAGCATATTTTTGGAGTCCTTTTTTTCCCTGCACAGGTTTCCATGAACATGTCATGATTTTGCTTCTTAATAAAGAAATTATCTACTATACTATTTGGATGAGAAATTTGATGTGCCATAAGACATTTTTGTAATTTATAAATAGTTAGTCTGTGATTGAACTGTTTCTAAATTGCAAAGCTTTTACTGCTATGCATCACTTCTTTGCTTACCCATTTATTTACAAGTATTCTCCTGCTACCTCAATTGTTGAGCATATTTGATTTGAAGACTGTTGAAGGTGGTAACCCAAATTAAAATTTGATTAATATTACTGTGGAAGGTTGTCATGAAATATTATTTAAAAAATAAAAAGGTATAATTACTGATTTGGTTCCTAATTTTTTGGTTTAACTCAATTTGGTTTCCTTATTATTAGTTGGTTCAATTTAATATCCAATTATTAAATGTTAAATTGAACCAATCAATAATAAAGGGATCAAATTAAACTAAACCAAAAAATTAAGAAACCAATGAATAATTATACCAAATAAAAATGCTAAATATAAGTAGTTCTATTGAAACGAGTTCGCAATAGCGAAGGTAAACATTAACCGATCTAAATTGTAACTGAGGATTAGGAAATGTTAAAAGAATACCGGTAGAGGCTTTGGAACTTAGAAAAGTTGGTTTGTCAAGGGGGATTTAGATATAAAGGAACCTTTTTGTTTTTCTTTTGTAGGTGGATGTTGAATATTGATATTGCCAAAAAAAAAGGATTTATATAATTGATTGTAGGAAAATCACATTTGCTGCTTGAAGAAAATCCATGGTCTATTGAGAAAACTAAATTACTGAACATTTCTGGGTTGAAAATGCAACAAATAAGTTCTAATTTTTTCTGTATTATTCTATCAAAAAAATAGTAATTTATTATTACATTTACATTTACTACAAAAGTGTTACGATCTGTGGAGGTTAAAAATGCAATTTTTGAGTGCTAAACCTCTACAAATGTCAATTCTGAGGTTAGAAACCTGGGAAATAAGTTCTAGCGCTTTTCATACAGTCACTGGTATTTTTCTGACGATCATAAGCTCTAATTTTAGTTGTGTTTTCATATTATGTTTGAAATGTTATTAACAATTTAAAACTTTGGAAATGATACAAATTTTAGAGTTATGACGGTAAGAATTCAATATAGAAAAAAGAAAATGCCATAGAGTGCCACTTGACAGCGGAAGCAACTTCTTCATGCTCGTTCAACAGGGATGCAGTACAAAGGTAAACCACCACTAGTGTAGTTAATACCAAACTTAGACACAAGAGTAAAACAAAATTCAACATCACATTCCAATGATAATAGAAACACAAAAGAAATAACAAAACTCAAAGCATATAGCATCAAAGGGTTGAAATAAGATCCATGACTGAACAAAAATAAACCACCAAATATATACTAATAACATTAAATTTAAACATAAACTAAAACCCTCATAAAAATTCAAGAAACAGTTACAGAAATCCAAATTTGCAACTTAAACAAACAAAGAGCTGAAAATAAAAACCACTACATTTAGAAAATTTGTTAGCTATCCTCTAATAGAGAAACATACTCAAAGATCGAAGAAACTCATTGTGAAAATTTTCAATATATTTCAAACATTGATCCAAAAATACAAACCATGGTTAGAAAAAGTTTGTTAGAGCCACTCAATAGCAAAAGGGGTACATAATTGTAATTGTTTTATTTGGTTTCAAGGTGTTGGAGGTGTTCAAGGATTATTGGAAGCTTGTGTCAAAGTTTGTCAAAATGGTTCTTTTTGAAAAGAAAGAGCATGTCACTTTGTTCACACTAGCCTCGGTTAGTTATGCATTGTGACAAGGCCACAATCTTGTGATTGTGGTAACTCGGTGGTGCTTAAGAGAGTTTCTACTTCTAATTGAGAAATCCAAACACAATCCCATAGGAGTTCTTGTCTTTCCCACCATTCCAATCACAACAATTCAAACCTCCAAAACAAAACCCTAACAAAAGCTCGATCACTCTCTCAAGACAACATCATCTCCTAAATCAACCTAACACCAACAATTACACATACAAAAACAAATTAAACTTAGACCTAATAGCCTTATAACAATGGTACATGGATACTATCACTACAAAATTTATCACAATTATGTATTTATCGATGCTTGTCACAAATACTACAATTACATAACAAAAGCTGTCATGATTTGTGAAGAACCGATTCTTGTTCAAAATTGTCATTACAAAAGGAAAGTTTTTTTTAGTATTATTATAAAGTGATGTAGCCACAAAAACATTCTCATGACATGTATATTAAATGTAGGTCCTATTAGATATTACATATAAAAGTTTGATATGAAACAATGGAAAAATTTATTTTCCAAGAAAATGAAGGAAAAGTAAAACTCATGGAAAGAGATGCGGCATGTTGATGTTGAAATGGGGAAGCCCACAAAATTGAAGAGGGTCTGTGTTGTTTGTTGAAGGTGTTGTCTGCATTGCAAGGTGATCAAAAGCTGGGTTGAAGAAGCTCATGTTCATCAAATTATTTGCAGAAGGAGGCATATTGTTGCACTGTGTAGGTTGCACAACTACATTGATGTTTGGTTGTTGTTGATGATATGTCCTCTGAAGGAGACTTTCATATAAATTTTGTGTATTAATCAATTGATTTTGAACCATAGCAAGCTCTCCTTGCAATGATGTCACCTGAATAACTTAAAATGAGTATCTTATTATTTACAAATAATATTATTAACAAGATCTTTTCAAAAAACTGAACATTTAAACAAAAATATTGATTAATTTTACTAGTATTAATAGTCATATAGAATTTTCTTTATTAAAAAAAAACTCTTTTAACTAGATAAAATATATGATCACCCAAAAATTAAGTAATAGTTCACAATACAATGGTAGAAATTATTAGGAAACACACATATTTAGATTGAGATTATACAAAGTAAGTTATAATTAAAATCTCATTTAAATTGGAAAATAAGCTATATTTTTAGTGGAAAAAAAATAAAATTTAAGCATAACAATATGCCATAGTTAGAATATTACTTAACATTGAATTTAGTGTTGCTTAATATTTTCTATGCAATTATGAAATCAATCGTAATTATTAGATGAAGATAATGTGATTCAAATGTTTATTGCATGCTTTAAATACTATTTATTGAGCTAAAATATGAGTTATGTGATCATCCAAAAAGAATTCAGATTGAGGGTTACTCAATGTAACACAACTTCATTTCAAAAATAATTTTGTGTTTAAAATCATGGATCCTCATTCGAAATAGGGGTGGGCAAAATATCTATTTTTCTTGATCCAATTCATTTAAAATCTATTTTATTAAGAATCCAATCCATTTAAAATTCTTTGGATTTCAATCTAATTTACATTTTATATATTTTATGGATTGGATATCCATTCTATAAATCAAGATTTTCAAATATGGATCATCCAAAAAAATACAATCCAAATTTTAAGTTTAAATTTTTAGTTGGATTAAGCTAAAGGTTAAGATGGATTAGGCTAAATTTAGACTCGGACGTGCCTTGCTCGACGATCTTGGACCGGACAGGTCCGACGACCCTGAAGGGTCGGGTGAGCCTGACGACCATAAGAGGTTGGGTAGGCCTAAATATATGAACGGGCTAGGTGGACCCGACAAACCGGACGAGTCAATCGGGCGTAACAACCCGAAAAATTCGGGTGAGCCCATGACTTGAACGGGCCAGACGAGCCCGATGAACTGAATGGAGAGGCGGACCCAAAGACTCGAACGGGTCAGGCGGCCCGAAGACCTAAACGGGCCAAACAAGCCCGAAGACCCGAACAAGCTAGGCAGGCCCGAGGACCTGAACGGGTCAGGCGGGCCCGAAGAACCAAACGAGTCAGGTGGTTCCGAAGACCCGAACAGGTCTGGCGGGACGGAAGACCCGAACGGGTTAGGCGGGCCCGAAGACCCGAATGGGCCAGGCGGGCTCGATGACGAAAAAAGGTCAAACAGGCTCGAAGACTCGAACGGGTCAGGCAGGTTGGCCCGAAGACCCAAACGAGCCAAACGAGCCCAAAGAACTAAATGGGTCAGGCGGGCCTAAAGAACGGAACGGGCTAGGCAGACCCGATGGCCAAAACAAGCCCGGTGGACCCGAAGACTCAGATGGACTAGGATGGGTTTGCGACTCAGACGAGTCGTGCCCGACGACCTGTACGGACTGAGTCATATTGGCCTTAAGGACACAAATTTTAGAAAATTCAATTTAAATTTCCTTTATAAAAAATGGATTCTGGATTTTGTACTTGATCCAAATATTTGGACTGGATTTAAATCTTGATCCAAATATTTGGATCTGGATTTAAAAAAATTTCAAACTAGTTTTGCTAAAAAAATGGATTTGGGTTGAAAATCTACTCCAATAATTTGGATCTAAAATGGATGTGGATTGGATCATTAAAAATAAATAGAGTAACAAATATTTTAAACATTTAGATCCTTATTAAAAATAAATAGATAAATAGAGTAACGTGTAAAATAATTTTAAATGACAACCAATGAATGTTTACATATAGGAATATTTTAAATATTTGTTGAAGTTATAAATATTTATAGTCGTATTTATCAAAAGAGGACATGAAAGGGATGGCGACAAAAATAACAATAAAGAAAAGCATCAAAACCACTTATGAGTTTCAAAGTATCAACATAACTGAGATGTTAAAGTTCATAGTGATGTCTAACATAATCTTAATTGAGATGTCAAAATTTATAGTGATGTCTATTCGATTTTCTTTCGAGTTTTTTCCATAATAGAAGTATAAACAAACAAGAACAATACCAATAATTTAAACATAGTTGTAATAAGGCAAACCTGTTGTTGCAAAGCAGAAATGGTGGAGACACAACCATGAACAGGATTGGCTAGCCTTGCTTGAGCTTCGTAGCATAAGGAATTTATGGCCTCATTACGATGAATCTCTTCAACTTCTAGCAATAGTTTTGACAAATTGTTTGCACCAAACACCTTGTGCACCGCTGCAAACCGCGTTGAGCCCTGGCTAGAACCAAAATAAGGTGCAAAGATGCAGTCACTGGTGCATTTCTTTCTCATTTTCTTGCATGCTGCGCATGGAGGAGATGATGCTCGTGGCCTGACACACTTTGAGACCTTACTTTTCTGCTTATTTACTCTGCTGGAAGTGCCTTCAACATTGTCTTGTGGCTGATTAGCCATGTTGAGTTTCTGAAGGCAAGAGTGAAATGTTATTGTGAATATTTATTTATAAAGACTTGGAAAGGGAATATACCAAGTTCTTTTGTTTTTTGTTTTTTGTTTTTTCTTCTAGAGAGTGAGAGACGTTACAACAATTTATATCAGTTTTTGTAAGCTTTTTATTATATATTAGAATTTATTAAATTAAAGTTGTATTTATTTTGGGGTGTCTTTAATGCTACATGTTCAAATAATCAAAAATATTGATTGTGTAAAACTATGATGATAAACATTGTGCAATTAGCTAGAAATTAAGGATTAATTCCAAAAGGTAATAAATCTATTAACGGGTTAACCTCTCATGGTAAATATTTTCCATGTGGATAGACTAAGGAGCTGGTCACATGCTTAAGAAATAAGGTTATTTATCAATCATACTATATTGCTCTTTGTAGGATGATAGAACTATATATGTGTTGATTGGTTTTATGGCTAATTACTCATCAAATTTTTCCTTTCTATTTTATTGTTGCAACGAGAGTTTCATAAATTGATCAAGTTTAGGAAATTCCAAGTTAAAAACTAATTCTCATTTTAGTGTAATATTATTTTGATGGATAATACAATATTTAAAATACACCTACATATTCTTTTCTAGATATCATGTCAAATAATATTGAACTATGTGAATTTTGATATACATTATTATAGTCTTTTTTTTTTACAAGCGTATTAAATCGTTAATAGTGGTAAATAGAAAAAAAAAATTATCTCCAATTATAATGCAAAATTTGAACCGGTTCAAAACTTTTGATTTTGTTTGGTCTCCTAACTTTATAAATGATTGAATATAGTTCCTCCCACTCAATGACATTGAATTTTCTGTTATGTGTGACATCTACATTGTGTACATGTGGCACATCCTTCCCCCGTTCAAATCCCTCATCCTTTTCCTCTTACTCAGGTTACCCCTAATGTACAATATCCCAACAAGGTCAAAGAATCGAGCCAAGATGAACCGAGTCAAAGGTTAAGCCAAGTCAACCCGAAAAGTACAGTCAAATTGATCTAGACCGAAGGTCAACAAGTTAGCCCAGGTTGAAGGGTTAGTTTGAAGGTCGAGTAGAGTCGGTCAAGCCAAAGGTCAAGTAGAGTTAGCCCGATTGAAGGTCGAGACGAGTCAGTTGGGGGACAAATTGTGACCTAAGTTGACTAAGTTGAAGAACCGAGTTGAGTTAGTCTAACTTAAGGGTTAATTTGAATTGATTAGGGTTAAAGGTCGAGACAAGTTGGCCCAAATCAAAAGTCAACTTAAGTTAGCTCGGGTAAAGATCAACTCAAGTCGATTCGAGCTAAATGTCAATTTGAGTTGATCGGGCCGAAAAATCAATTTGAGTTGACCCGGAACGAAAATCAAATTAAGTTGGCCAATGTTAGAACAGGTTGACTAGTCTTGACCTTTAGTGCAAGTTGACTTGATTTGACCTTTAGCACATGTTGACTTAGTTCGACCTTCAACCCGACCTGAATGTCTTGTATTTAGTATTTAATTGAAGTCTTATAGTGGAGCCAAACCCTCTTTGGCCCTTACACTGTCCCACTTGAAGATGGAACTTTAAGGATTAGTGCCTTCTCTGGCCACTCATTTGGTGAGACAATGAAATGGGGGCTTATTTAGAAATGAGTTCAGATTGGCAAATGAACCATGAGTCAAATTGACACTTCTAATTAAAAGGGAGTGACTAGTTATAGAATTTCAATTTCCTATCTATTTTGAGTGAATTTCAAATTTTATTGTTTTAGTTATTTGAAATACTTTCTTAAAATTCCTAAATTTCAAATTCCTTTCAATTTCTTATCCAAACAACTCATTTTATTTCAAAGAATTTTGAATTCACCAATTTAATAAATTACTCTCTTAAATTGTCTCATTCAAATACACTAGAAAGGCTTTGTAAGAACATTATTTGAGTTCATTATCAAACTAGGAGAGATGGCTTCAACCTTTTACACATCTTTAGATGTTACCCTCTTCAATGAGCAACCTTTGTGATCTTTTATATCACATTATAGAAAAACCTTGTCTTAGTTAAGAGTGATTATTTGTTAAAAGAATACTCGTTTGATTAGCCATGAGTAGCAACATTCCAAAACAACACTTGAGTTTAAGACAAAAGTGACTAAGTGTTAAAGAATATTTAATAATACTCATACGACTTACCCATGAGTGGTACAGGTCAAAAGAATACTCGTTTGAATCTTATAGAGTTAGTTTGTACTGTGAGACAAACCAATATAAAAACATATGAGTAAATCGTTCTTTCCTTATCTTATTAAAATTGCATGCTATTACATCTTCACTAACTTAAAGGAAAAAGTTTCAAACTCAATATATGAAAAATTTGTCAATTTGTCTTAACATATTGTCTAAATGCACACTTTCAAACAATACTTTTGAAAATATGTCAAAAGTATTTAAAGTACAATTTAACCTTCCCTTCTTATCACAGAAAAAAAGTTTTTAAATTCAATTATGTTGGTGCAAGGTGGTTCTAAAATGGGGATGAAAAACACACACATATTTTATAGTGGTTCACCCTCAACACAAGAGCTACATTCAATCTCTTAATCAACCAGATTAAGATATTTCACTAACCAACACTTTTGATTAGCACGAGTATCATTTTCTCGAGGTTACAACGAGTTTCTATCTCTCCAGGTATCAACTTCTTAACTTTCACCTGAGATTAAGAACTCTTTATTGATATAACAAGAGCAATTCTCAAAATAAGAGAGTACAGTCAAAGTGGTACAACTTCATTTTTTGAAAAATATTACAGGGTTTATCACACAATCCAGTTCTACCACAGTATTCTCTTTTCTAAGATTGACTCGCGTAGGTTCGATACTTGCGTATTCTTTTTCAATCATTCATTTTTTTTTTTCATTTAGCTATGGTGTTGCTCTGCCTCAATTTCTTTTCTAACATGATGGCTTAGAGAGTGAGTTGTACAAATCTTAAAATCTACTTTGAAAATTGTGAGACATTTTGGATAGACGTTATTCCATGAATATGAAGATATTGTATTAAGAGTGTATCCACTAATTGCATGATCATCTAGTCTTGACACAGGTATCTAACGCTTCTTGTATCTTGAACTTATCTATGGCTCTTCTAATCTTCAATAACACTCCTACAGTGATTTAAGCATGTGTCTATTCGTATTTTGAACTTCTATAAGCCTAGCCATTTTATCAAACTACGCATGCTTGTTAATTGAGAATGTTTAAGAAACTGTGTGATTCATATTCATACTCGAGTCCAGTCTTCAATAAATCATCTTTACCTTAACAAGGTTTTTGCGTGATTTTGAAACTATTACCTGATCTTAAAGCATTTTGTATAATTATCCTTACTCCATTTAAATTTTATCATTCCATTCTCTCTTTTTTGTCTATCAAAAATATCCCCCCAATCATCATTTGCATTATTAAGTTGAAGCTTATTACTTGTAAAATACAAGTTTAAAGAAAAAGGAAAAACTGAAGAATTTTAAAATGCAAGACACAATCCGCTATGAAAACATGAAATGGAGAATGCTAGCAAGTGTGGTCAAGAACACTCGTTAAAGAATACAAAATAAAAAAATAATAATGAAAATTTGTTATTAATATACTCTACTTCCAATAATTTTATATCAACTAACTAACATAATTCACACGTCGAGACAATTTTCTAATAATGTCGTGTAATTCGTACATACACAGTTTCTCTTTTAATGCAATAAGACTTCATTGTTTATGATTACTTTGTTGGTAGGACCTACATGGAACAAAAATAAAAAGACATCACCATAAATTGTGTAAGTGTGAACTTAAAAAGCAAAACTTACAAATTATAATAGTGCAAGCTTTTGATATCTCAGTTTTTCATTAGAAGCTACTAAGATTTTGGGGCAAAGGAGTTACAACATAAGAACTCATAATACTATTAAGATGTTGCAGTATCTGCAACATGAACCTTTTAGGCTTATACTGAAATATACAAAACAAAAAAAGAGAGAAATGAAAACCTGTGGATTGAAACTACTGAAAGGGAAGTCCTCGAGATTCTGAATTTGGTGACCCTTCACTACTTTGTGAATCCCCTCTCCATGCATCCTGCACTTGAGATGCAAACTGCAAGTTCCACAAAACATCCTCTATAGAGGGCCTATCTTCTGCCTCTTTAACCATACACCTCACACATATCTCCATCATTGTCTTCAATGATTGATCCAAGCATGCCTTGCGAATTGCTGCATCAACCACACTCCTCCTTCCCTCTTCATCTGCTCCTAAACTTGCTTGCAACTGTAGATGGTTTTTATTCAATGTGGATCATGAAAAAGAAAGCAGATGAAAGAAAATGGCACATTGGAAATGAATCAGAGTTTCTGTATTTACCAGATCTCTAAAAGCATCTGCATCATTTGCTGTCTTTATTTGCCTTCCTAGAATGAGTTCGAGTAGTATCACTCCAAGGTCGTATATATCAGATTTATCTTCATGTTTTACACTACAAAACAGCACAAATCATTAAAAACCAATTTTTATTACTTACATATACATACAAGTTTGTGTAATCAGCATAACTGAGATGTCAAAATTTATAGTAATACCTAACCTGATCTTATTTGGAAACAACAGGATCAAAAGTATTTTTTCTACACCGAGACATGTCAAATCATATCATACGGTATACAAAATTATTGTGTGATGAGTTCTGTTTTTCTAACATGTTACACAACCTGATTAACTTTCTATCATCACCTTTTATTGTTGCTAGAGTGTTTCAGTCCACTTGAAGAACTTCCATGTCGAACCTGGAAGGATAAGTTAAGGTGAATAAGTACCTACTGAGGTTTTTTTTCATCAAGATGAAACTTACTAATGATTTTTTTCCTCATTAAAAGACTGTAAAATGTCAAAATTGTTTTCTTCTTACCTTCCCCATGTTAGATAACAAAGGTAGGTGATAACTGCTGATTTTCGCAACAAGATTCTGATCCATTAAAACATCTTCTATCTTGAGATCGTTGGAATATACACCAGGGACAATCCCTGTATGTAAAAACTGAATTCCCTTTGCCACTCCAATTGCAGCTCCAATGCGTTGGGTCCAACTCAAGCATTTTTTAGCATTTTCATCTGCCAAAATTATGAGGCATCAATATCACAATTCTGAAGAGGATGGAGAATAACAAAAAAGACATTACTGTCACAATGTTACATCACACCATGATACTAAAATTACTATTTAAAGAGAACATCATTGATGAGTAAATATTCTGTCATGATCGTGTAAAATGTTTGAGTGTCAATTACCACTGATCCAATTCCTGAGCGTGCCATTTGGTACGTATTCAAAGACAAGAAATACTTTGTTGACACTCGAATCATCCAGAGAACATTCAAAGCAGTGTCCAATAGCACTGACTAAATGACGATGCCTGAGTTTTGATATCAGTTCTATGTGGTTCACGAAGTTTTGAGTGCTGTATTTCTTTTTCATTTCTACACATCGAATGGCAACAACCGAACCATTCTTCAACTGGCCTCTGTACATCTAAGATATAAAAACACATCATTTCAAAATGAAACACTCATCACATAAATGCTAAAAAAAGTTGCAATTTAATTATAGCTGACAACTTCATGCTACATAGTTAAGTGAATTATGACTGCATGGTGAAATTATGTTTGTGATGCTGGCTAGTATACCACAGTCAATGAAAGGAAATTAAACCACTGATTTTGTATGAATATAGCTCAAAGGAAATGTTCCTATGTATTCAAGAATGATTTGAGACATTGTAGCATACCCTCCCATAAGAATCTTCACCCATTAAAGAAGCTGTGTCAAAGTAGTTTGTAGCTGCCTCAATCTCTTCCAATGAGAAACTTCGATAGGTTGGTAGGCCAACTGCTCCCAACTTCTTTGTTTGAGATATATACCCTTTTCAGTACAGAAAAAAGACATGTTCTTCAATCTATATCCTTAATATGGAATACAGAAAACTGTATATTCTTTCATGTCACACTCTCAAGAAATATTTTCCAATTATTAAGTGGACATCACTGATAAAGAACTGTTGTTACTACTTGTTTATCTGCAAATAAGCATATGTTTCTTTTATTGAATTTAAACATGTATGAAGTCCTTGTTTCTATTATTTAAAAGTGGGAAAAAGTTATCATCCTTATTTACCAACATGTGTTAATACTAGATTTTAACATATAAAACCATTTTTTGTCAATCAAGGTACAGGGCTGCTTTAGCAAGAAATCTGTTTTTTCACCCCATTCAGTTAAAAATGTTGTTCTTTTTTTTCTCTTTCCCATTCCTATTCTTGATTCCTAACAACTGGTCCCTCCTTTGTAGCACTATTTTTGTTCAACTGGATGGTGGAATACAAAAAGCAGCTGATGTTAGAGCAGAACAGGGAATACCTGAAGATAACTCAAGATAGAATGCAAACATATAATTCCAAGAAGGAAGAACATATACGGGTCCACTCCGATAATTTAACTTCTTGTTTTAGGAACCTTAATATTTCTTGGATAAGCTTGTTTGAGTGATCATCTAACTTCAGTATCTAATTTTTCTCAGAAACAAAAGAATCTTATTCTAATGGCTACACATTAGACTAGCAAATATCTAAGAATTCTGTAATTTTTCTGCATATGGATGAAAAATGTATAAAATGGAACAAGGTGGTTTGATCATGCACACAACACTCTGTGTGTGTGTGTTTGTGAGAGAGAGAGAGAGAGAGAGAGATAGACTTACTTGCATCAGAAAGCAACTTTGAAGTGTAACCAGAAGCAGCATTTTCTGATATTAATCTTGTTGGAGGGTTCTTCATTTTGGTTCTAGCATTTCCTCTTCTAACAATAAAGAAAATTAGCAAAACAAGTGCTACTCCTCCAAGAGTCCCACCTACAATGCCTAGGGAAAGAACTACCTTAGATACTTGTCTGTGCTTCTTTCTCTCAGGCAATATTCCCACAGCTAGAGCCTCAGTGTGGCAAAAAGGCTGCGCCTGCTGATTTTGATTCGCACTGTCTAGACAATTTCTAGCATAAAGAAAAGTGCTATCACTGGAATTTGACACTAAACACTTAGGTAAGTTCCCAGTCAAAAGATTTGAGGATAAATCCACTACATCAAGCTCTGAATTGCAAGACAGATTCTCAAAAAGCATCCCAGTTAATTTGTTACCAGAAATATTCAGATAAGTAATAGAAGGAAGTGACAACAATGCTGGTTGAAATGGCCCCACAAATGAATTTGATGATATATCCAAATGTTCTAGCTGATAGTATGAGATCAATTCAGCAGGAATACCATCCCTGAATCTATTGTTTCTTAGCACTAGTGTAACCAACTTGTTACCAAGTTGAGGAAACTCAGGTCCAAAGGCATTATCATCCAATTCAAGCACTTGAAGATTCTTCAAACGACTGAAATCAGGGAGCACCCCATACAAGTGATTATGAGAAAGTGAAAGAGCTCTCAGATTCTCCACATTGCCAAGGGAATTCGGTAGAGATCCATTGAGCATGTTATTCTTCAAACTTAGCACAGTTAAGGCTGGAAGTGAATCAAGCCAAGGAGGAAATGTTTCAGCCAGCATGTTGTTGTCAAAAATGAGTGTTTGGAGATTTTTCAGTGAAGAAAGTTCCTGAGGAATGGAGCCATAGAGAAAATTGGAACTCATGTTAACTATTTCCAGGGATGACAAACGAGCTATCTTACTAGGCAAAGGACCCCAAATACCCAGAGAAACCAATGTGAGGACTTTCAAACTGGGAAGCCTTACTAGTGTTGTGACAAAGGAGTTTATTGAGAAATTTCTTGGGAGAGGTGAATCTCTTCTTTCACCTATTATGTGAAGCTGTGTTATGGTGTCTTCATAGCACACTACAGAGAGGGAAGAGTTTGAATCTGTGCTGCAAAAATCTGTGTCGTTGTTCCAGTTGCTCAAAGCAGCAGGAAAGTTCAATTGCTGCTGAATTCTGAGAAGAGTCTGAGAGTGAGAAGATTGTAATTGCTCTGAGTAACAGATAGAAAGAACAAAAGTAAGTAACACCAAAAACACTGAGGGATGGTGTATATTTGCCATTAGACACAAGTCATGTAGTGATATGAGAAGTTTTGGTTATATTCTCAAATAGATTGAAATTCTCTCAAAATTGAAGCTTTGGGGGTACATGCATAAACCCTGCAAATTCAACAATGCGTGTTAATATAAATAATATAGACAAAAACAAAAGCAAGAATCTACTGAATTAAAATAATCAATTTTTTCCATCTATTGAATGCATGAACCCTGAAGGCAAATTCTCAAAGAAAAACACTGTTTCACGCAAACTCAAAAGGTATAACCACTTCAGAAAAGCTTAGACATAATTCAACATGCAGAAAAAGCTTCACCTGCTGGAGAACACAGTACACATCAATGAGTCCTAACCAAAAGCAAAATACTCAGAGGGATGAAAAATTGGGAAGAGAGGAGAAAACAAAAACTTGTATGCCTTCAGAAGTTGCAGAGGCCACCCAATTGAACAAAATCCAAAACTTTTTCAACCATGCAATCCAGAAGTAAATCTCCAAATACAAGTAAATCCTGGAAACAGGAAACCATTTCTCAAAGGGTCAGCTTTTCACTTCTCAGACCAGGACAATGCAGTAGTGACAAGAACTGGTATATGAAAACAAATGAAAAAGACCAAAACTCACTCACAAGGTTATCAGTCATAATAAATGAACTGACAAATTTATTTCCTCTGCTTGTGTTTTTGGTCGAAAGAAAATGGTTTTTTCTTCTTTCTTTCTTTGTGTGGCAGAAGCAAAAGAAAGATTCTTGTATATGAGGGAAGCCTTTATTCTTAACTATGATATGATTCTTTAACCTTTTAAGGCTTTAACCTCAGCATGTGGTCTCCAGCAGATTTGCTTGAAGGAGCTAGTTTTTGTACTTTTCCCATTATTATGTGTGGGAAATTGGCTGAAGAAGGTGGCTTTGGTTTTGGCTCAGAGTTCAGTAACGTAAGGTGTTACTTTCAGGGTGGGGTGAGCCTTTGCTTTCTCTCTCCAACTTTATGACATGGTCCCCCCTTATTTATATCTCTTCTTGTGCTTTTGCCTTTTGCTTCTTCTTCTTTTCTTTCTCTCTCTCTCTCACACCAACCTACCTTCATTTATGTGTCAATGGTTGGAACTTGGATCCATAAATCTTCAAAGCAAGAGTCTCATCTGAAAAGTTGGCAAATCCATGTCACCAAAGGATGCAAGATCTTGAAGGAAAAGGAAGGAACCACACACTATTTTTACATGAATGATCAAAACCAATGTCACCTAAAGCGTGTGTGATGCATGGTTAAATCATGTGATTGTTATTTCTTAACAAACCACTTTAGTGTTGAGAATATCTTGTAAAAAGATACGCTAACTCTTTTTTTCTACTTAAAAAAGATGGCTTGGGTACATATAGGGTTTTCTTTGCTTTGCATGACAAAAAATAACACAGATCTAATCAAAAGAATAATTTTTTTTCCTTAAAAGATGTTTGCATTATACCCTCTTATCTTTCTTTATTAATATATATTACTTAAATGACGTAATATTTGAAATAATAAAATAATTAGTATAATTTAGGTATGTATGTCTCATGATTCAATTAACAAAAGGTGATGACTATTTAAGAAAAAAATGAATTATAAGCTAACGAATGAAACATTATTTAAATATCATCTCTATAAACAAATTTGAAGAAACAACAATATTTATATAAAAGAAAAAAAGAAACAAAGTTAGATATTTTAGGTATTTAATAGTTCCGGGCCTACATGTTTCTTCATGAATGGTTCCTTGCTTAATGGGTTCCTTGCCTTAATTAGTTTTGATTCTATTTTAAAATAATAAGTGACATAACATAAGAAAATAAATACATTATGTCATATTTAGGATTTTAGAAAAAATGAAATTTAATTTAATTTTACATCTAAATTCATAATTAATTTGATGGTTTTTAGTACAGTGCGCTTTTAATTTCTCAAAAGTGAATAAATATAATTTGCTATAATTATTATATTTGTTTATTATTTTTTACAAGAAAAAGGTATTTATTACCATTTTAATCTTTGTAAAAAGAACGTAAACGTATTTTAGTTTAAACATGAGGGAATAATTAATTCTCAAATGAACTTTTAAGCAAACACATTATCAACTCTTTTAACTATTTTCAGAATAAACCTTATTAAAAACAATTAACCTAAGACCCACTCCCAATTTTTTTACAACACTAAACAATTTTTATATGATCAGAAACCGTGCCTCTCTTATCAATTACCAATTGAAATGTTGAAATAGTTTTTTTTTTTTTTTTCGTGTTGGAAATCGGTTACCGTGAGTATATTCTGGCCAGAGTTTTACTATATTTTATATTTAATAACATTAATATAAAATTTTAAAAATGTTAAATATTATTTTTAATATTATAAAATATTTTGAATTTATAAGTACTATTAAAAGATGGTATATAAAAAAAATAATACTTTGTAATTACTTTAAAAGCATGTTAATATAAAATGAATATGGTTAAATATGTTTTTGTTTCATTAACTCTTAGTGTAAATTGGGAGTAGAGATGGCAAATAAACCCGTGCCCGTGGGTATCACCCGAACCCGTCCCCGTTTTGACGGAGAATCCCCGCTTTGACTGGGTATGGGTATGGGTAATACCCGAAATTTTCAACTAGGGATGGGGATGGGGATGAGGATATATATATAACCGCCCAAATACCCGTCCCCGCTTAAATTACTAAACTATTTATAATTTATTAAATAATCTAAAAAATATATATAAATAAATAATATATTTACACATAAAATAAAATAAAATATAATATAATATAATATA
>Ga0099822_1003389_pt1 | contig 20420 bp, 8 predicted proteins | sample CowpeawhiteBW_FD_76839 | JGI IMG/M metagenome (GOLD analysis project Ga0099822, IMG submission 76839) | Root nodule microbial communities of legume samples collected from California USA - Cow pea white BW | ecosystem: Host-associated > Plants > Roots > Nodule | place: USA: California | collected...
ATATATATATATATATATATATATATATATATATATATATATATATATATATATATATATATATATATATAAACATTTATGTATATTTCTCATCGATATACAAATAGTCATTTTGTTAAAGAATGTTTTGTTTATAATTTAATGCGACGTTATGTGTTTTTTCTTGTAATGTCAAAAAACAATTATTTGTTTATATATGGAGTAAGGGTGGCAATGTGGGTCGACTCGGCCCATTTAGGATCGGTCTGCACTTGGTCCGCATAATGCAGGTTGGTCCGTCCTTTGTTTATCATATTCATATTCGTACTTTGACATACACAATGTATTCTTTAAATTTTAGCAAATTACAAAAATACATAATACTTGTTTTTTCCAATCATACAAGAATTTGAAACATTAATACAAGAGTCCAGAAAAAAAATAACTAATATACACAAGTATAAGTTTTTTTATGCAAGTTTGTTGACCCGCCCACGCGGGCTTCGGGCGTTTACAGGTCGAGTCACTACGGGCTTGCGGGTCAGCCATTGCAAGCTTGAGGGCTAGCCCGCACAAGCTGCAGGCTTCTACAGACCAGGCCATTGCGGACCTATGAGTTCACTATCCTAACCCGCCTTGCATTATTTTTGCGAGCATGCGGTCAGCCCGACGGGCTAGACCCATATTGTCACCCCTAATATGGAGTGGACTCGAGTTCCAAAATTTTATGAATAATTTTTTTCACAAAAAAAAATAATGTTTTTTAATCTAACATTATATTTTAAAGAAATTTTATGATGTTATAATTTTTATGGTCTTTTGTTATTAATTATTGTTATTATATCTAGAATTTTTATCATTAATTATTATTATTATTATTACATATTTTATATATATATATATATATATATATGCTATGTATGGATATAGACATTTTTTACCAGCAAATCATTCTATTTTAATGCACATAATTAATCATATCTTTATTTAGTTTTATTACTAATAACATAAATAAAGTTACATAAAAAAACATAATATATTAGATTACGAAAAATAGTTGTAATTTTTTTATAGAATTGTTTCATATGAAGCTGCATGTCATGAAAGTAAATCATCAATTTCTTCGGTCCTTAATGATCTATGATCTATATACTCAACTAGTTTATTTAATAGCTAGCTTATTTAATAGAGGAACCCAACTAAAAGCTAATGAAAAATTATGTTTTCTTTTTTCTTTTTTTTTAGGTGATTTGCATGTGTGTTCCTTTGCAAGTTGCAACCTACCCAACACTTGGGACATTCACAACCTCATCTATCTTTATGTTTCCCTTTCCACACTCCAAAAGAAGATTATTCATAACAATAGTCCCTTTCCTTTACCTAGCTGTGCTCAACCATAAATTCACTCATCCCACCAAAACAATTTTATCTGACCTAAAAAACTTCAAACACAATCCTAAAATGTAAGAACAGTGAAGTACATCAATACTAACAATAATTGTAAGAAGTTTTCCACACACGCTTTTTCTGTCCCCTAAATTACAGTTCTTACAATGCCCCTTCAATCTCCTCAAAAGCTACGACTAAAGGTTATACATATTTTCTTTCATTTAATTAATTACTTATTTAAGATAAGGATAAGGTTGCCTCCCTTCTATGTCCTCCCACTTGGTCACAGAAATTAGGTCCAATAAATATATTTAGAGAGAAGTCAAATTATTTTAAGTAATTTTACAAAAATATTTCATTTTTTTATTCAAGATATAAATCAGTCAAAGTTGTTAAATTGTTTTGAATAATTACTTGAAAAGTACTCTTTCAATTACATGATGTATGTGTATATATATTATATTTGGAGTTAAGTTGTAAATATTTAATGTTCCAAATAAATTAACAACCAAATATATATATAAATTGATTAATATAGTATGATGAGCACCACCCATCATTATCAATTGTTGTCCTTTCAATTTAATATATATATATATATATATATATATATATATATATATATATATATATATATATATATATGAAATTTCATCACTTTCTCCATTGACACATAACACTGTTATGTTCCACACAGAGCAGCCCAAGTGGGTTTCGTTTACTCAACCATTGCTTTCTACTTTGTGACATAGGTATCTAGTTTAGGTAAAAAATATAAATAGTCTAAAGCGTGAAATTTTAATACAAGATATCTTTTTCAATGGTTAACTAATTAAAATTTATTCTGCATTTAACTTTTAAATATTTTCATATAATTTAACCTATCTCAGTATTCTCCATTTGATCATAGACTATTTATTTTCATCCGTAAGCAAAAATATATTATTAAATGATAAAAGAAGAAACAGAAATATATAATATAGGGTCAGAAAAGGGTTGCTTCTAAATAAAGGAGTCTCTCCATAACGTTATATAAATACCATTATATTGATTTTTCCATTTTAACCCCTTATAATTTGATTCATTTATATATATAAAGTTTACTAAAGTAGTTCTTGTGTATGGAAATTTTACCTTTATGTTTGATGATCTTAATATACATAACCAATAATATGAGTCTAATCTGTAAATTATTTTGTAGTTTGTGTGTAACAATATTTTATTCTAGAAATCAAACATAGGATCTTAAGATTTATGATTTTTAGATATTTACGTGCATAAATCATAATAGTATAATATGATACTAACTTTAATTCAAGAGAGATCCAATAAAAATACATTCTTTATTTTTGGTCTTCAACCTGCTTCTTTTTCTAATCTATATATTTGTCTTCGTTACTCTTCTAAAACTCTCTTTCTTGATGACTTATTGTAAGGGAACTTTATTTTATTTTATTATGATTTCCCATAATAACCAATAGGTTTTTATATTTTATTAAATCACAATTCGGTCCATCATAATATTTAAAATGAGTCGTATAATAGAATTAATTCGTCAATTAATTCTAACATATTCCACACAAGAAATTAATGCGACTTCAATCTAGAACTTTTAAACAATAAATTTATGGATTATTTTTCTCCTATAGTACTCAACTAAACTTTCTTATCTTTATTTATTACTTATTCTTGAATTTTCTAACAAGAGTAACTCAACTTAATTTTTAATTTATTCTTTATAACACATTCCATAGTCAAATTAAGAAAGTGTAAAATTCAACTAAAGAACTTTGCTTCAATAGAAAATAACTAGGAAATTTAAATATATAAAGAACAAATTAAGAGCTTCGAACACATATAAATTATATATGCTTTACTTTTTTAAAATTATTATAAAATTTGATTATATTTTACATGGCTATTTATAATTGAAGAATAATATACTCAAATGTTTACTATTCTAATAAGTTTATGTACGTTCAAGATGAATTAAATCTTATTTGAAGTGAATTATTGACTAGTTATACCATTGATTATTTTTCTGCCTTTCAATCTTCTAGTGTAGGTATAAAAATCAAATGGCGGTTACAGATAAACGATAACGAAATGATTTCATAATTAAAATCAAAATTGAATTGGAATGAAATAGCGTAAGCGTTGAAGTGGGGTACATAAGAATTATATTCAACTAAAACACATTGTTGGTAACTTTTGCAAATACATATTTTCCAATTTATTCCATTGTCTTTGTACATGAAATCAATGCATCAAAGTTAACCTGCAAACATCAAAATTATTAAGTAATCATTTTATAAAACTATAAATAATATTTAAAAACTGAAATTTAATTTGTTTAAATGAGTTATTACAAATTAATTACAATTTTTTCACTTGCCAAAAAGACAAACAAAGTGTAATAACAACTATAAATAAAAAAGGGAACTACACATTAAATTTTGAAAAATACAAAAAAACAAAACAAAACTTTTAACTATTTTACATAAATATATTGAAGTTAATTATGGTTAGTCTTAAAAAAAGATTAATTTTATTAGAAAAAAAAACATAAACTTGAATTCTTTTAAAATATTCGGGATTACAATATCCTTTTTAGTATTATTATATAAATTTGACAAACATAATTTTTAGAATTAGTCATGATATAGAGCTTTAAATTTGATACTAAAGAATTCAATGTAATCTTTTGAGTTTTGTCACTCTCCTCACTTAAAAGCAAAGACCTCAAAGTAAAATCGCAAAAGTTAATTACGTAACTTTCTTTTTTCCCTATTATATATATACTCACATCAACAAATATAAATAAGCACAATTCACACTCTTATTTCTCTAATAGTCCACACCTGGAAGCAGAGGTTAGTATATAAATTGCTTATTTTTTTATGAACTTCAATGAAAAGTTTGACAAAGAAAGCTCCAAAAAAACAAACTTCACCTATCAAAGTCTAAATGCTTATATTATTCTAAAAGCTTGTCACCGATATCTATACACGAGATGTTCTCCTGTTTGTATAAAAAATTACTACAAAATCTACTGAATCCGAAGCTTCTGAAAAGGACAAAAATGGTTGGAATTTTTAAGTACCAAAGCTTTCAACTGTGGCATAAAAACATTGATCATTGCTGTTCATCTGCTGACTATTTAAATGTGTAACAATATTTGGTTTGGTTGGTAACACACAGGCGGATGTTTATGGGGCAAGAGGGCTGTGGCCCCAAAATTTTTTGAAATTTTTTAAATGTGTATATAGAAAGTTTTTAATATTTTTTGAAAATTTCAAATTATATATGTATAGTATATATTGAAAATGGATGGAAATTAAAGTAGGTATTTTTTTATTTTTTTATAAAGTATAATATTTAATTTTAATAAATAATAAAATATAAAATTGAATAAAATAAAGAATAAAATTATTTATTAAGATTTTTTTTTTACATTATCTATTGAGTTTCAAATTGATTGTACTCATTTTTCACTCTCACATGTTTTTTTTTTTTAAGAAAAAAATAAGTTAGACACAAACTTGGTATTTTTTTTTCCTTTCATTTTTCATTTGTTGTCTTCCATTCTTGAAAAAAAAATAGGCAAGTGAGTCTTATCTTACTTGATAAGTGGGCAGAACTTATGGGTCAACATGGCCCACCACGGGTTCAGGCTAAGTTGGGTTGAATTCTTTTTAGAAATTTCAGTGCGGTTTAATTTTTAACCCAGTCCACCAAGAACCCGGCTCACCCTGGTTGAATCCGTGGTGACTGGGTTAGCTCACCAACCCACCTACAGATAAAGGGTTACATGATTTTTTTGTATTTGGGTTGGGTTAGAGTGTTTTGGGTTAACAAATGCAAACCTAATATTTTTGTGATTTTTGTTTATATTTGGGGTTGAACATTATTTTGGATTGTATTAAAGTTTATTTAGATTTTAATCACAATTATAATTTAGTTTTTTTACTGAAGAAAAAAATGTTTTTTTTCTTAATTAAGTGAGTCAATGTGTCAACCCGTTTAACCCACCAACCTGTGGTGGGCTGGGTTGGGTTCAAATTTTTTTGGCTCGCTAATAGGTGAACTGGTTGGGTTGGCTCACTAGGTGGCCAACCCGTGGTGAGTCAGCCTAGATCGGACCAAGTTATCCGTGTTGACAGCTCTAAAAAAAGTATATTGATGAACAATCAAATAATAGATTCATTTTTTAAAGATAATAAAAGGAAAGTTATATGTGAAGATGAATTTATTACCGACAATATGATTATTTACATTGAAGAAAAAAAATAGCTGAAAGTTCTGGTTATAATTCAATTATTGATGAGTTCAAAAAAATATGAAAGAAGGAGAGATAATTTTACACATATGTGATTTCTTTTGTAGATATATTTATAAGAAAATATGTATTAATATTTATTGTATGGAGATACTAACCCTTGCAAAACACTAGTTAGAAAATAATTATTGATGATTGATTTCATCATTTTTACGGTGAAAACTACAATAACTAACTCTATTAATTAATTATATTATAAATTCATATAACAAGTTTTACAAAGACAAAATTACATTTTGAATTTGTAAGCAATATTTCTCTTACACAAAAAATAAACACTTTAGAATTTCTATGGTATTTGCTAAAAAGCAAGAAAAAATATCTATTTGACACTCGAAAAATCTATCGGTGAAAACTTGAAAAAGGTTTGAAAGGTAGATCTTTAATTTTTACAAAAAAGAAAAAAATCTCTTTGAAATTTCTAACAACATTAAAATATACTTATTTTATTATTTAATTTATACTTTTATTATTATTTTGCAAATTTTTTAGATGTTTTAATACTATTTTTGTTGGTTTTTCTATTAATTAAAACTTTTTTACATTTAATTAGATTTTAATTTTTAACATCATTAAAACATAGTTATTTTATTACTTTTTAAATTTTTATTGGTGGGCATCAAATAAAACATTAACAATACTTAGGGGCATTTTTGTCCACCAAATAAAGTAAATGTGCATTAATGCTAACTAGTGCCCTAAGGATACTGGTTAAGGATAATTAGTTTGCATTGGTTCCTTTATTTTTATATTGAAAGTTAAAATAATTAAATACATTAATAAAGATAATATAAATGCATATAACAAATTTTATAAAGACAAAGATACCTTTTTAAAGTTTTATACAATAACGTCAGAAGAATGACTTTGGAATTTTTAAAAAGTCTATAAAGAAAAAGAAATATCCCTGGTGACACTTCAAGAGTCTCAGAGTCTCTGAGAGTGAAAGTTTCATATTGAAGATCGTAAACCTTTGAAAGATGTGTCTTTAAGTTTTGCACACAAAAAAAAAAATCATTGATGAAATTATTACAATTTTTTGTGGAAAAATTTTGTCTTTCTACTACTCCTTCAAATTATTTTTCTTTTTTTGTTTTGATGTAAGGAAAGGATAAGAAAGAAAAATGCTTTTGGAAATGCAAATTTCAATCCGCTGTTTCAATTAAAAGCTTAGGTAATTAAATTTTTTATATTACTAGTTTTATGTATTTATAATTAATAATTTCATATATTTAAATATTTTTTATTTTTTTAATACAGGAGATTTTGTTAAGCTAACAAGAATGTTGGAAAAGATTATCAAGAAGTCAGATAAAGGAAATTCGATCAAGTCCCAAATTGATACTTTAATTATTTTTTTTATAAATTTTTTAGATATTTAACACTATTTTTTCTTCCCTAGTTGTTATGTTAATTTAAACTTACTTATTTTTAATTTTCAACAACGTAATTATTTTATTATTTAATTACTTTTTTAACTTTTGTTTATGGGCATTTTTATCTTTTAAATAAAATAAGATTGCATTAATGGTGATTAAATCAGATTTAATTTAATATTACACTTATTTATATATTCTTTATAAGATTCGATGCATATTAATTATCTTAACCAGTATTCTTAGGACACTGATTAATAAGACCCTTATTTTAATATTATAGTTAACTATGAAATTAAAAATAATTTAATACGTATTAAATATTTTCAACTTAGCATAATTATATAAATATATATATTTATATATATATATATATATATATATATATATATTTATAATTGTATTATTTTAGCTCTAAAAATTATTGACCAAGATCATCTCCACTAATAACACACTAACACAAATAGTGTTAAATAAGTAGACTTATTCATATTTTTCAACAGATATTTTAGTATTTTTGTGATATATATCAATTTCTTTATGTTTAAGTACAAGTAAAAAAATATCATACCGATATACTTTTTTATTCTTAATTCAAAATTGATTTGTTTTCTGTTCGTACCTCTCGTGTCTGTTTCACGGACAAAGTTAGTTTCCATTATATATCTAAAGTTATTTATGGTTGCTTTATTTTCATTCTTATAGTGGTTATAGTTAAAAGTTGGTTTTAAAGAGCCTCATAATAATTAATATTTCATGTTATCTTTCCAGAAATATTTTCCATAATTTTAAGTTTGAATATATTTATTAAAATTAAATCATATAAAAAACGGGTAATCTTTATAATTTAATTCTCGTAAATTCTTCTAATATACATGCACTCAAGTTTGAAAAGTTTGGAAGGATCAACCTTTATTTTTCATCTCCCTAATTTTATTATAGAAAGAAAGTGAATTGTATATATGGTATAAAATCACTAAAATTATTGGGGAAATAAGAGAGTCCACAACTAAACATATACAAGGTACCAAAGAGAATGTAAAGATATTGTTACTGTTATAGTACTTCAAAGTATTTTACGAGTTTGTTTACTAGAGAAGAAAATCTTCAAATGTGACAAAAGAGTAAATCTTATAAATTCAATGAATATTAAAGATACCATACTAAAAGTATTGATGATAATTGATTTAAATAATTGAAAGTTAAGTGTTTCACATAAAACCCTAAATGAGTTAATCAATAGTTGATGTTAGTTTTGGATTTTCTATAAGAAAAAAAGCTAGTCAACCAACAACTTGGGAAATGCAAAACACTAGTAGATAAAGTAAGAAGAATTCAACAAAAAGAAAGATACGAAGACAAACATGCTTAGTAGTAATCCATAAAATGAATTAACTAAAGGTGATGTTTTATATCATGGAAATGAAATCAACAATATCATAGTTAAAGGAGGGCCTCCGTATATACGTCAATTGTTACAAACACAAGAAGTAAAGGATAAAATTTCAAATAAGATATATAGTTTCGATGTTATTAAGTTGATAAAATATTTGGTATTTTATTAAGGTATAAGTTAACAAAGTAATGATCATTAGTTACCTACCTTGTAATAGAAAAAAGCTAAAAAAATAATAAGTATCATCATGAATAAAAGTATTGAAAGTAATGTTTGTATTCGATTCAAGAATGTTATCCAAGAAGCAATAGTACATAAACGCGGTAAAGGACGAATGATAAAGTCAATGCATCCAAGCAGCCAGGTATAGATAAAAGTTTAAATAGTTGACTTTAGGATCAAGGAAGAAGAACATATTTTGTCTTTTACTTAAAAAAAGTGATAGTTGTGTTTTATTTCTGTTTCGTAATTTTAATAGGAAAAGTTTCTTTCAATATATTATTTTATTTAAGTTTGTTATTATACTTTTTCTTTTACTTGGTATTCTGGCACACACAATAATCTTACATCGTTTAGAAGTTAAGGTCAAGAATAATTTAATGTAACTTCATTCGATACTTTTGAGATGTCTTTTAAGAACAAAATCGTTACAAGACTCCAAAGTAGACAAAACCTCTGAAATGGTGATTGACCTTAACGATATTATCTCAACGAACTTGGGATCAGGACATTACAATACCTTGGATGTGGTTATTGACCTTAAAGATGTTATCTTAACGAACTTTGGATGACGTCGTCTGTGGGGACGAAAACTTCCCTAGTCCTTGACTGGGGGCTTATTCCGGTACACAAAATATCTCACATCGCTTACGATTTGAGATCAAAGACAATTTAAATGCACCTTCATCCCTTAACCCTCTAGGATACCTTTTAAAGAAAAAACCGTGACAAGAGCTCTAAGCTTTAAAGTGGACACGATTTCATGGGAGAAAATAAACAAACCAAAGTCATCTTTGTCATGCATGACTTTTATGTGATAGAATTGAAGTCATGTACGTAAACATGACTTCTTTAATATAAAGTCATGAATCTCAAGCATGACTGTTTATTTTTTTCTAAATCAACTTGTTTTAGTAATTTCTTTAACAAAATTACACCAAAATAGTAAAGAAAGATAGATAATTCAATGGGTTTGTAGCTTCGTCATATCTATTGCTTAACTTTCTCATTTTTACTTAATGAGAGACTTATATTCACACATAGATTCCTAACAATTTTCTCCTCAAGTTTGAGTTTTTTTCACATTTGTACTATACCTTCCCACCTTCCAAGTTGCAAAAAAAAAAAAACACAAAAGTATTATTACAATAAATATAACTCCAAATAACAAAGAGGTGGGGTTTAAGTCTAGTAAGTGTGTCGGGGTATAATAGGTTGGTTGAATCTAGATGGTTGTTTTGAGAGAATATGAAAAGAGCATATCCTTATTTTCTACCTGATAGTAAATTTTCGAGGATGACAATATTTCTTGTTGAGGAGAATGATAGAACCTAGAAAATGGCTTAAGAGCAATGGTAATTTTTATAAAAAGAGAACAGTGTAATAATTTAATAATAAAAAGTTTAAGCTATATAAAACTTTCTAATAGTTGAATTTAATTTTATATAAAACTGACATCTCTTTAGAAACAATTTTCTAGAGTTCTCTACATTTTCTCTATGTTTTTTTATCTCCTTACTCATCTATTTGAGGATTAGAGACCGCCTCTATGATCAGGGCATCGAGTTCTACAAAGATAGCCAATCATTTTCTCCTTTTTGAGTAAGTTAGTTTTCTATCTTTTTTCTAGGCTCAATATGTTTTTCCTATGTAGGCTTTCTTTGTCTGCATGTGTCTTTAGAGTCATCGAATGTGAGTATCTACTGATAAGTGATCATAATGATATGATTTGATCATTCTTGTGGTGTTTCTATACGTAGATAAAACATCATACGAGTTTGAAGATGATTTGGGGTCTTATAACAATTTTCAATTGTTTTACCAATTGAGCGAAGCTAATTTTAACTTTTACATGTTGAGCTTTGTTTTAATTGTTTGCTAAGAATATAATGATGTGTGATATTAAGCCTTTGATTATTGATTATTTTTATTTGTGCTAATTGAATGGTATGTTAAATACGATAAGCCTGGTTGTAATATGTGATATAATATATTAAAGTTGTGATAGATGATGTTATGGTATGCTTGGTGATCCTAGATTGTGGAATTTATCTTTTAGTGGAGAATGATGTTTAAATATGTAATTTATATGCAATTGAATTGAGGGAGGCATGAAAACTTTGGTTTTCATTGTTTTAGGAATGCCTTTGTATGATCCTTGAATTGAGTAATCTAACACTACTTGAGTTAAAGCACATAGATTTTCTAAGTATTAAGAGGTCTTTTAAGTGAGGATTAACTTAAGAGATGTTACATTACTCAACCAAAGCTTAAATAAGGAGTTTAGTATTTTGATTTACCGTTGGGTGCTACTTTCCCGGCATTAAGCACCACCTTATTTTCCTAGTCTAAGTCATCTTGGAAAAAAAAATATTTTTGTTTCGTTAACCGTCAGATCGAGCTGAAATTTTGTAATTGGTCCTACACATATTGTTATTTACTTTGTCCATTCGGATCTTTGATTGGAGGTTTGTATTTAGATCAAGTTTTCTCATAAGATTCTCGTAGTTTAAGTTGTTGACATCTTTGACCTTTGTTGCTTGTTTGGTACATAACTTTTTTCACATGTACTCAATCGAGTTTATTCTTTTTGCAGTGCATTTTTTATTCAATTATATTTAAATTTAATGTAAGAACATAATTTTTGAAGTTTTGTGGATGTTGCAATTTTATTATTTTTTAAAATCTCAAACAATTTGTACATGTTAAGGTATTGTGAATGATAAATGAGTTTGGATTAAGGTATAAGATCTTTCTATGTTATGGTGTGATGATTTAAGTTCATATGAAACGTGTGATGTAAATATTAGTTTGTTAAATCATGGTGTGAAAGTGATGACGATGTAGTGATTTCCAGGGAGGAAATCCTATCTTGTGTATTTCCTTAGTGTATGTATTGATGTAAGGATCCTGAGGTAGAGATTTCCTGGTTCTCTAATAACCATTCAAACTCATATAAAGTAGAATGAGTTATATGGTGAGAGATGCAGGAGGTCCTAGTCTAAGGGGTTTTCCATGGCCTAAGACGGGGAAGGACTAACCTTATGTGGGGTAGGGTGAAACCCATTGACAATATCTCTACAGAATAGTAGAGGTCACCCCAAGTGCATAATCTCTAAGGATCTGGTATCAATGCATGTATCTGGATAATTGAATTTAGAAGATTCTTTAATTGTATGTTAATTTCTCTATGACCATTTGAAGTGTATTGCATTGTGATGAAATTTATTTATGTATTACATGTTTATTTCTTTTGTAAATTAGCTTATCCTCTCTTGTGTTTGTGTTTTCTTGTGTTTGTTTTCTTCTTTTGCAATGATCATTGGTGCTAGCAAATGAGGAAGAAGGTGGTGATGTACCTAATGAGGGAGATGTTGAGACAATTGTCTAGTTTTTAGATTCTATTGTTCTTGTTAGAAAACCTTTTGGAAGACTTTATATCTCTTTTATCTCTTGTCATAAATTTCTTTGAGCAGTACATATTTATAAATATGTCATGTTATTGTGAGTATACTTTTGGATAATTGTAATAGCCTATCATAGTTTATGGATTATCTATTTCTGATTATTGATTTTGTAATATTTTATTTTAGTGGTGTTATTATATTAGAATGGGATGTTACATTTGATCCATGATCAACTTTTTAACGTCATTTTAGAAGATTCACACTCTTTTCCAGTAAAAACATGTACATTTCTCTCAATCATAATCATTTCTAATCATGAGTACTTCATTTTTACCGATAACGTCATTCACTAGTAAAATGTCTATTCTATATCGCCAAATAAACTTGATTTTGGTGTAACCATTGTCAATAAAAATATGGTGACAACTTTGTAATAAGTTTTTGAAGATATTACATCAATTGCATAATTACCCGATGTAGAAAATGGATTACATAATTGCATAATCTTCGAGAAAGATATTCATGAGAAGAAATGGATAAATATTAGTACAATTGAATATTAATATGTACAGTGGGGGATCTTGACCAAAAGTGTCGGAGGGGCCAAAGTAATATAATTTTGAGATCATTAGATTCAATCATTAGTATAATGCTTCAAAAACTGACTTCTCTAACTAAACATTTTTTATCATTAGTATAATGTTTCAAAATATGTGAAGAGGTAGAATCTATCTTGTTTTAGTCAATAATTTCCTTTTCATCACTCTTAAACGATTAATTTATTCTTTCATTCTTTATTAATATACCTTTTTTGTAAATAATACTAAAAAATAATTGATCATAATCTAATAAAAATTTGAGACACGTAATTATTAAAAGAAAAATATATTCATTATTATTAATACATAATACACTATTGTTTTTTTCTATATTCATAAAAAAAAAGAATATACAAAAAGTTCATGAGATAAAAAAATAATTTTTTTCATTATCAAGTAAAACAATAGACGAGAAAGGAAGAGGATAAATGAGAAATATAATGAGTTTATGTCTAACTTTTTTTTCTTTAAAAACAAAAAGAAGACACATGAGAGTGAGAGATTATTACAATTTGTGAAAAACTAAAAAGACAATGAAAAGGAAAATAAAAATTATGTTAATAAATATTTGGTTTAATAACTCTTTTGATTCATGTTTTTGTTTAAAAATGTTATCTCCAAATTTTTTTAGTCTCAATTTGGTTCCGATTTTTGAATTACCATAAATTTCGTTAAATTCATCGAAACAGATCAATGATCTTTTCATTAAAATTGAGACTCTTAATATGAATGATTTACTTTATTGGTGTAATTAACCTAATGCTGGTGTCAATTTTTAAATAAAAACAGGGACCAAAAGAAAAATTAAACCTTAATATTTTTATTTTTTATTATATTTTATTTTATATTTTATTATATATTTACATTAAATGTTATGTTTAAATAAAAAAAATAAAAATAAAAAATTTAATTTTTATTAATTTCTAATATATATTACCTACAATTTAAAAAATTTTAATAAATTTTAAATATATTTTTATATTATATTATATTATATTATATATATATATATATATAATCAAAATTTGGGGGGGCCAGGACCCTCCTTGCCCCCAAAGAGCTCCGCCCCTGAATATGTAGAAAAATGCAACTAGTTAGCAGGATAAGTAAATGCTTATTTACTATTTATTTTATGTCAAATCTAATAGGTAATATTTTCCTTAGAAGAGATAACTAGAAGTTTTTAATGATATGTGTAATTAAAATATTGGTTAGAGTGATAACTAAAATGTTTAATTATATATTTGGTCCTCGTATTTGTTAGATTGGTTCAATTTTATTTCCCTTTCTTTTTAGTTCAATTAAGTCCTCATTTTCTTAAAACATGAAGTCCTCATTATCTTAAAATTAGTCCAATTTGATCATTTTTATTTAAAAAAAAAACATAAATGGTCACTTCTTAGGTAATTATCGTGTTATAGTGACAATGTCACATGTCACTGCCATGTGGTCGTGCTTGTTTTTAATTTAGTCCATATATTTACAATTTTGATTTGGTTTAGTTCCAACTTAATTTTTTGTTTAAATGGAATGATTTTGGTTCCTCCTCAATTTGAGACCAAGTTAGTAATTAAGTTTAATTATAACTTACATATACATTTTAAAATAATTTGTTAGAATTTTACATAAAATCACTCCACCTAATATTCAAATTAATGTTATTTTTTACAATTTTACATAAAAAAAATCCCTAATTAAACTTATACTTTTTTTAAAAACATTAAAAATATAAAGTCACACTTGTAATTTGTAAAAATTTATATTTGTCACATAAAAAATTTAAAAATTACAAATGTCACGTTGACATTTTTAATATTTTTATGTTAACTATAACTTAAATAATAATGTAATTTAAATAAGTAAATCCAATAAAGTTGCATGTCAAAGTTTGTAAAGGGAATAAAAAATGGACAACATAAAAAAGAATATAATAAAATTAATATATGAATAAAAATAATTTCATATTAATATGTAAAAATATATTTAATATAAAGTGTATAAATTTCTAATTATTATTTTATAATCATAAAGTAGATTGAGTATCGTATACTAAAATTATTAATTATTATTTTAAATATAACAAGTAATAAAACTTTAATAAAAATATAATTTTAAGTAACATGTAACATTGTAAAATAAAATAGTCATATGTATAAATCATGTGAAGATAAAATAATTAATATGTGGATTGAATTATATATATTTTTTTCTCAAATATGATTTAACAGAATATGAGATTAAATTATATTAACTGATTTGAATAGAACGGTTTATATAAATGAAATAAAAATTTGATGAAAGAAAAAATTAAAATTCTTATTCTCAGTTAGAAAGTAAAAAGTAAAAAAAGTAATATTTTGTTGGTAGTTTCTTTCCTACCTAAATATCAATTAGTTCATTTCCTTAATAAATACTGAGGTTATACTCTTGCTTTCCTACATAAATCGTAAAAACTAAATCAAATTGGACTGCATTTGATTTCAATTTGATTTTTGAATTTTATATTAAATTTAAATTAAAAAAATACCGAATTACATTTGATTTTTATGTTTGGTTTGAGTGACTACGTAATGAAAATCAAACTGAACTCAAATATTCTTACTCTAGCATAATTGATTGAAATTTACTTTTGAACATTTAAAACTTTCAAGAACATTATTATTGGACTTCATGATAATTAAACTCATTTCTTGCGAAAGCAATATTTGATTCAAAAGAGATACTATATCCATTTGGAAAAGTCTTTGAAAATTTAATTTACATTCCTCTTAAACTTAATCTTTATATTAGGTAGATGTACCAAAATAATATTTTTAGGCTAAAATAATTAATCATTGGGTCAATTAATTATGCAATTTAGAAGATATGTCACGCCATACATATTCCAAAACCTTATTAAAAGTCTGAATTATATAATGCTGCCAATCAAATTCAATAAAAAAAATAACTGTATTCCACTAGTACCGTATACGTATATTTGTATTTTGTTGTTAAAAAATTAGAGCGAAAGTAGTTAGGCCATTAATTATGCGTCGTAACAACATGGTCAAGTATAAACGCCTCTTCATCGTGTGGAAGATTATTCAAAAATGGTAGGGAAATGGTTGACTGCGGTTAGTTAACTCTTCATTAACCCATCATCACGGCATTAACCTTAGTTGTTATGGTCCACGTGGCACTCGAGGAAACCTCCTAGTAAAGATCAACGGTTCCAGTTTCACATCGTTACCTAAACTCATTTAACCATGGTTAAGTTGGTCAATTACGAAAAAGCCTCCAAAAGAGAAGTTAATGACGAGTGCGAACCGTGCGTTAAAGACTATAAGAGAAGCCTCTGAGAGTCGCTAGGTTTGCCGAACCAACTCCTCAAAGGGGACTTAGAAGAAGAAGAATACGAAAAGTCCTTTTTGCCCTTTTTCTCTCTGTTTTCTTTTGTTGCTTATGAATGGCGAGTTCTTCCAGAACAACAAAATCTAGTGGACCAGTGCTTCGTTCTTCTCTCTCACATTCTACCAAATTCTGTTCTTATTCAACGTCAAACGCACCGTTTCGCTCGTCTTCTTCAAGCTTCTTCGACAATTCTCACTCGCACATGCCGCACCGTTCAACTTCCCCGACGCGTGTTAACGTAATCAGCACGGCGCCATCTCCCTCCGTCCGGTTTGCCCTCGACCGATCCATCTCCCCGAGCCGGACCGTGTCGAGCCACGTAATCGTCAAGAAGCACCACCGCCACGTTACGGTTCAGAAGAAAACGTGTATGTGTTCCCCTACCAATCATCCCGGTTCGTTCCGCTGCAGCCTCCACAAGAACAGTCACAACCACACATCCGCCGGTTCGTTTCCCTCAAACCGGCTCAACATGCGTCGTTCCGCTATGAAGAACTCGCTCGTCAGAATCGGAGGCGTCGAAGGTGAGTGGGTGAAACGCGCTCTCACCGCGTTGATTCGTCCTTCCTCGCATCAACAGAGGAGAAGATCCGCGTTCGAACCGAGACCGAGTCGTCTCTCGATCATGTCCAAATCGGAAGAGGATCTGTAAATTTCTTATCTCTCTCATTACAGGTTTTGAATCGCCGCCGCACTAGGAGGATTCATCGCCGCACTAGGAGGATTCACCGGCTGCGTCGCCCTTTTTTGCATAGATCTAAGAAGTTGGACTCGAAGAATTGGTTATTGTACATAACATTTGCTATGGAAGGAGAATTTTGGACAATTTTATTTTCAATTAAAACGCAACCAAATTAATAACCTCTATTCACAGACTCTGATTTGCAAAATTTCAATTTTCAGAATTCGAATTAACAAATGGAATTGACGAGTTTGTTATGCTTGTGGGTGCCATGGATACCATTAATGTTCTGTGTGGAGTTTTCGTGTCATCTGTGTGGTGGTTTCGTGGCCGCTGCTGTTTCCGTTGACTCTCCGTTATCTTTGTCCAGTTGCTTTGTGTTTGGTGCAAGGTATATTTTTATTTTTAATTTTTTATTATTTGCAATATTTATTTAATTGCAAGTTTAGTTGTGCAGCTGTTTGGTGCAGGGGCTTTGATGGTGGAGCTACATTCAACATTTTAAAAGCGGATATTTAAAAAATATTTTAACAAGAATCTGAAAAGTGGAAAGAAGAAAAAGAAAATCTAACTATTTATGTGAGTAATTAACCAATAAACATACATATATTGATTTAATGTTACAATAATCTTTTGTGAGACAGAGGAAACTAGTTAAATTGAATATTATAATTATCAAATAATTATATGAAAAAAATGGCATTATTTAAATTTGACAACCTTTTCTTTCGAAATAAAAATCGAAATAAAAATGACATCTTTTAAATGTTTTCATTCTTTTATTCTTTTTATTTTTATTTATTTTAAAGAAGATGTCATCCTAAATTACTTTTTCATTTTTTTATTTATTTTTATTTTAAAAAAGATGTCATCCAAAATTATAAGAAAAAGTTAACAAAATTTAAATTGAAAATATCCTTATTCTTAAAAGTATCTACTTCACAATTCTAAATAATAATTTCTTAATTATATTTATTTTATTTTTAAACTTTGGAAGTAAAAGTAAAGTTTTTTTTAAGACCTACTCATTTCCTATTCTTTTAAGTACGCTCCATTGTAATTTCATGCTTTTATTGAATAAACACTTTTTTTTACTTTTTTGCATATGTTTGTTCAGTTCACATGAAAAGGTACGATGTAATTGAATGGTAGGGAAAAATAACGTGACAGTTCTCACACGAAAAGTACTACAATATTACTAGATTCTAGAAAGCAAAGAAAATGAGGTGGTAGAAGGAGAAGATGACACTTTACCTGCAATTTGAAAACTAGCATAATAGATTTATATATTTAAACTATTATAATAAGATTAGTTGAGAGAAATAAAATGAGAAAGCTAATTAAGTGAAAAAGGTGATAAATAGAATAAAAATAAAAATAAGTTATTTCTTTTAAAAAATAGGTTTAAATACATTTTTTGTCCTCATTTTCGTAGTGTTTTTTGCGGATGATCCTCATTTTGACAGAATGTTTAAAATGGTCCTCATTTGTACTGAATGTTTAAAATGGTCCTCATTTTCGCAATTCGTGTTTTATTTGGTCCTTTCCTATAACGCCGTTTAAATCATTAACAGAGTGGCACAGTTTGTATTAGGGTGTGTTACGTGTACTGTACATATGGCACGCCGTTTCAACCATTTCTCAAACTACCAACAATGCACGAAGTGATACAACACGGTTGTCTCCAACAATTACAACTAGAGGTAAAGGAAGAAGATTGGGATCGTAACATACCTATATAATGAGATTGCAGGAAGAAGAAGATTGTAGCAACACCAATTGAGAATGAAGGAACAATATTGCCAAAACTCACCAACTATCCAAACATTCCTTACCAAAACCCTAGCTCACTTATTTAACCCCAAATATCTAATTACCACACCTGTACAGTACACGTAACACACCCTAATACATGCCATTTGTACAATGTTCCGTTAATCATTTAAACGGCGTTACAGAAAATGACCAAATAAAACACGAATTGCGAAAATAAGGACCATTTTAAACATTCGGTAAATATGAGGACCATTTTAAACATTCGGTAAAAATGAAGACCATTTTAAACATTCTGTCAAAATGAGGACCATCCGCAACAAACACTACGAAAATGAGGACCAAAAAGGTATTTAAGCCTAAAAAATATTATTATTGACATTTTTTATTTTTTTTGGTTTAGTGTTTAGAATTTTGGATTCATGTTTTGGACTTAAACTAAATTATTATATAAATTGTGATACTCTTTTATACTGTATTATTTGTTATGTGGAATATCCTTCGACTCACACCACCTAAATATCATATGAGTGAAATAGTATTTGAGTCAAGATAGTATCACCTCAAAGTACTATTCAATACACTTTAGCACCCTACACGGTAGTATTTTCCTATGAAAATAGTTAATGAAACTCAACATTACATTACTACTTCTGGCAAGGTTCTAAGATTACTTATTTTAAAAAAAAATTAAGTTAGGATTGCCACCTAGCGAAAAGTCCCACCGCCCAACGTTCCAAAACAGATAACTTTCTGTAAGGCTTTTCCCCTAGCATGATTGAGACAATGTCGGTGACTCACTGTCAACATTATGGTGCCATCTAGGCACCGCCCAATGTAAGCTTCACTAGAGCTCTCTGCCAACAATTGTAAACATTTTTACCCAGTGCGTAGAAGGGTTGCCAAATGCCAAATCCAGATCATAGAAAAAAAAAACAATGCAAATATAATATTTCAGCACTCAAAACAATCACTCCTACATTTCTCAATCATCATACATTTTCTATTGCACTAATTCTCAACAATTTACTTATCTCACCAAACATATATCACTTATAGTAATTATACATTCAAAAGTAACACATAGAAATCCTTAGCAGCATAACATAAATCAAATATTTTCTTTCATCATCTCAAAACTCAAACTAAATAAGCTACCATGGCAAACTGTGAAGTGACATGTTTAAAAAACAAAAAAAAAATTAAAAAATCATGAATTGACACGTAGCGTTGACTTTAACACTGTTTGGTCAATATTGATGGCAATGACCAAATTGAATCATTTTTTAAAAAAATAAGGTTTAATTATGCCTTTGGTCCCCATTTTGGAGTCAAAATCTCAAAATGGTACCCAAGTTTTTAAAAGTCTCAAAATGGTCCCCTTTTTTGTTGAAACGTCTCACGTTTGCCCTTTCCGTTAAGTCAAGGTTGACGCCATTAAAGGGAGTGCCACGTGTCAGTTCCTCTATTTTATGACTTTTTTTATTATTATTTTTTTTGAATTTTTATTTTATTTTTGAATTTTTTTTAAAAAATCAAAAAATTGCCACGTGTCAAGCTGTCATCGTGCCACGTGGCAGTGACACGTGTCATATTATGCCATGTGTCATTTTCTTAGTCTTAATTTGGTCCCTTTATTTTAATTTGTCTCAATTTAGTTCCAAATTTTGTAAAACTTAGCAATTTTGTCCCTCTCCAAATTGAAATCAAATTTAATTTCTATATAAATGTACACAAATATTTCCATAAAAATTGATATTTCAAGTAAATATTTTTAACCAAATTATGTTCATTTAATTAATATTTTACATTGAACTTTATTTAAAATGGTGTAAAAGTTGTTAATAGAAAATAATGTTAATAGAAAAAAA
>Ga0099822_1003392_pt1 | contig 20416 bp, 12 predicted proteins | sample CowpeawhiteBW_FD_76839 | JGI IMG/M metagenome (GOLD analysis project Ga0099822, IMG submission 76839) | Root nodule microbial communities of legume samples collected from California USA - Cow pea white BW | ecosystem: Host-associated > Plants > Roots > Nodule | place: USA: California | collected...
ACAATATAACTTAATTTTTATAATATTTCATTACATAATACTTTCACTATTTTATTATTTTAATATACAAAATAAAATAAATATGCCCCGTCCCGTGCGTATGCACGGGTTAGTATACTAGTTGAATATAAAAATCTAATTCTGACACGTGGCATGATATTAGCTTGACATGTAGATTTTTTTTAATTAAAATAATTTTAAAAAAAAATTAAAAAATCACAAAAATGACACGTGGCATGATATAGGCTTGACACGTGTACATTTTTTTTAAATTAAAAAAAATTAAAAAAAGTTAAAAAAATTACAAAATGACACGTGGTAGTTACTGTTCACATCCGTTAACTATTTTAACGGTGTTAGCGAAAAGGACCAAATTGAAAATAATTTACCAATATTAGGACCAAATTGAAAAAAAAAATTAACAATAGGACCACATTGAAAAAACCGAACGAAAACTAGGACCAAACTACTATTTAAGCCTATAATTTAAAATATGTAAAATTAATATTTCAAATTACATATTTTAAAATGTAAAATTTATAATACATTTTATATTATATAATTTAAAATACTAATTTTATTATACATTTGATTATATAATTCAAAATGTAAAATTAATGTTTCGAATTACAAATTTTCAAAATGTAAAATTTATAGTATATTTCAAATTGTTAAATTAAAAATACTAAATTTTAATATATTTTGAATTATATAATCTAAAATATAAATTTATATTTTAAATTATACAATTTAAAATATTAAGATACTAATTTTATTTATATGAACTATAAAATTTGAAATACAAAAATGTAGGATGAGTTTACCTTCTAATCAATCATCTTGACCACCACAAACAATCCAAGAAAAAATCAAATATTTTGGACATATAAACTATTGTAGGTGGCATCAATTGCCCGTGATAGGTCAAGTGGGTTGGATCACAATCGAACTGTGACGTTGTGCTATTACACTCTTAAGTAAAAAAAAAAGTTGTGCCCTGTCTAATTGCTATAGCTTTTAGCCTAGTGATAAACGCTCGATCCTAACAAGTGGTATCAAAACTGGTTCAAACCAAAACAAAGAAGTAGCAAACTTCAATGGTGAATGCAGATATAAACTTCGTGCAACCTGCCATTCCAAAATTGAATGAGCATTATGACCACTGGACAATGCTAATGGAGAACTTTCTAAGGCCCAAAGAGTATTGGAATCTCATAGATCCAGGAATTCCTCAACCTACTGATGATGATACTAAGAAGAAGAATCTGGAGGAGTTGAAGTTGAAAGATTTAAAGGTGAAAAACTATTTATTTTAAGTTATCGATCGAACTGTGCTTGAAACAATTCTGAAAAAGTAGTCCTCACAGGAAATTTGAGACACGTTGAAATAAAAGTTCAAAGGTACGACAAGGGTAAAACGCACTCAACTACAAACTATACAACAAGAATGGGAGATTCTACACATGAAGAATGGTGAATCAATCAATGACTACTTTGCTTGAACCCTCATAATTGCAAATAAGATGAGAATGCATGGTGAAATGATGTATGACCTCAACATTATTGAAAAAATCCTTCTCTCAATGACCTTGAGGTATGACTATGTAGTGTGCTCCATTAAGGAGTCTCATGATTTGGTTTCCATGACTATAGACGAGCTACAAAGCAATCTTTTAGTACATGACCAGCGAATGAATGGGCATAATTCTCAAGAAGACCAAGTCTTAAAGGTTGCACAAGATGAAGAAAAATTTGGGCATGGTCAAGGAAGAAGTGCTTTACAAGGTGGAGTTGCACGAGTAAGAGGGAGAGGTAGAGGAGGTAGACAACCTATAGACAAAACAACAATAGAATGTTATTACTGTCACGAGCATGGCCATTTCCAAAGCAAATGCGCAAAGAAAACACAATACAACAAAGCAAATTATATTGAAGGTGGTGAAGGAGCAGTGTTGCTAATGGCATAACTTTCGACATACGGAAGGACAAGTGCAACAGACGAAAGACCAAGTGCGCAAGAAATGTGGTACATTGATTCAGGCTACAGGAACCACATGACATGTAGAAAGGACTGGTTTTCTTCTATGGATTCCGCATTTTCTAATGAAGTAAAACTGGGGAATGATTATACCCTAAATGTGGCTGGGAAAGGTACTGTTAAACTCCTAATTAATGGAGTCATCCATGTGGTTACTCACGTCTTCTTTATTCTTGATTTGAAAAATAATTTATTCAGTATGGGTCAACTTTGGAGAAAGGATTAAATATTCAAATGAAGAAAAACAAGTGTGAAGTGTTTCAAGGAGAAACCATAATCTTTGAGACCTTCATGACTGCTAATCATATGTTTGATCTGGAAAATCTAGAGTCTTCCATAATTGTTTCGAAGCAAGTTCAACGTCTACAGCTCAAGTTTGGCACTCTCGTTATGGGCATTTGAGCTATAAAGGTTTATGAACGTTATCAGGCATTGATATGGTGAAAGGGCTGCATGGCTTTAAGTCCCGAACTCAACTTTGTGAACACTGTCTCAAAGGAAAGCATCAAAGAGACTCTTTTCCATGACAAAGTAGGTGGCGTGCATCTCAATTATTGTAGTTAATTCATTTTGATATTTGTAGGCCTATCAATCCTACATCTAATAGAAATAAGAGCTACATACTCACTTTCATTGATGATTTGAATGTTACAAGACTAGATATTGCACATCCGATCAACTTGATAAGTCTCTTTATGGAACACCCTAAAGATAGTCATTTTTTGGCAGCAAAGCGTATCTAGAGATACTTATAAGGAGCTTGAAATCTAAGAATTTTCTATAAAGCTGGTGGAGAAAATAAAGAATTAATTTCTTATACTGATAGTGATTATGTAGAGGATCTTGAAGATATGAAGAGCACATTTGGTTATGTTTTCATGTTGGGAGGAGGTGTGATTTCTAAGGCATCAAAGAAATAGTCAGTTATCAAATTATCCATAATTGAAGTGTAGTTCATAGCAGCTACTTTGTGTGTTTTCCAATGTGTTTGGCTTAGAAGAATTCTAGAACATATGGAACATTACCAAGAAAGAGCTACTATACTGTTGTGTGACAATGCCTCTATTGTTAAGTTGTCCAAAAATCTATTCTTGCATGAAAAAAGTAAACATATTGACGTGAGATTTCATTTCTTAAGAGATTTATGCAACAATGGTGTTATAAAATTAGATTACTGCAACACAAAGAACAACTCACAAATATATTGACAAAATCACTTAAGGTTGATAGTTTTCAGCATCTGCAAAACGCACTAGACATGCTTGAAGAACCAAAGATAAATTGTTGCAAGGATCATACAGTTTAAGGGGGGTAATGTTGATTAGGCTTTCTAATTCAGTAATTATTATTTGTTGTTTTAAATAATTTTTTTCTGTTACGCACATTTAGGGGTTTCTGTTTTCGTGATATTGTAGTTCTTGTTTTTTTGTTTATCAATTGTAAGAGCTAAGCTATAAACTTGGCTCCTTTTTCATTGTGGAATAAGATTGACACAAAGACGTGTAGTGCCCTGTGTTTCCAAAATCATCTTTGTGAGTTAACAATTGGTATCAGAGCCAAGATCACAAGTTTGATTCCTGGTAGACAATTGTTAAGGGGAAGATTGTTGCAGGTTGCACAATTGTGCCATGGCGGAGGCCAGGTGGGCCAAGTCACAATCCAGGAGTGGGATTCCTAGTAAGTTAAAAGTAAGACAATTGCTGAATGAGAGATTGTTGCAGGTGGCATCAATTGCCACGTGACGGGCTAAGTAGGTCGGGTCACAATTGAATTGTAACGCTTGGGTTGTTACACTCTTAAGTAAAGAGTTGTTCTCCAATCCAATGTAAATAGCGACAATATATCAAAATGCCATCACTTAGATGCATTTCAAATACATTTTCTTGTTATATAATTTGAGAAAAATACACGAAATATGTTAAAAAAAATACTCATATAATTTAAAATATATTTTTAGATTTTTTGAATTATAGAATTCAAAATATATTATTTTTTGAAATAGATTTTAAATCATATAATTTAAAATATATTATAAATAGAGTTTCAGAAAGGATGATTTTCTTTTTCCAGTACTATTTTCTTTTTGTTCTTACCAAAATTTTGTCGATTAGATCTAAGGTGATTAGACTTGTTGTTGACTTGTATATGAGCTCTTGATCATTAGAAATGTGGAAAAGTCCACTTGTAAGGACTTTAACGCTCAAGTCAATAAAAATAATCTTTTGAGGAAGAAAGACTGATGATAAAAATTATCAAAGTAGTAAAAAAATGTTCACTATTAAGTAAAAATTTAAACTAATGAAAATTTTGCACAAATAATCAAGTGTAAAAAAAAGGTGAAATTATTCAACTAAATGTAAAGAAGGAACAAGACAACATTAAATTGTTTGTCTAAATCAAATATTTACACAAGCCCATCCCTAAGGAAGTTATTCATAACTTATAACTTATAAGACAATATTTATATTGACCAACATGACATAAAAACATCTATATTTAACTAAATATTTATATGTTTAAATCGAATTATGTTTTTATTTTCAAATTTATCTACTTTCTTCCATGTGCCTTTAACTTTCATAAAAATAAAATTTAAATTACTTTTCTTAAATACTGAAATATCTTTTACATTTCAATGTTTCATCATTAAATATTGTTTAATAACTTTCTTAAATAAGTTTTTTCAAATATTAATAGTTAAATTTATTATTTTATAAATTTCTTAAATAAGGTATTTTAGTGTTGGGTTCGTAGCAAACTGATTTCTCTCTAATTTTCCAAGAAAACTTACAAACATAAAAGGTTATAATTTTGAATCAATCACAAAACTATAAAAATTTAACTTTTAATTTGAAAAACATATTTTTTTTCTTATGTTCCACTTATTTTAAATAAATATAGATAAGTTATATTAATGATAAAATAATCTTAACAAATTTATTTATTTTCTGTCAACAAAATGTCAAACCAAAATTTAATTAAAAAAATAAATAAATTAGGTTTCAATCGAATGTAGACAGGTTACAGAGCCTGCTGTCCACCAAACTCTAACGAACACAATATAACATTTTACTAAAGTAAGTATTTTATAGAGCATGGTATATCAAGAAACCCAACCCTATAAATCAGAATTTCTTTTTATTTTTTATTTTTTATAATAGCAAGGAAATTAAGTTGAGAAAATGTGGTGCAGCACACAGTCGGCAGCCTACCCTAAAAGGAAGAGAGAAATAGTGTTTCACAAGTGGATAGGATGGTTCCACGTGTCGCAACATCGTTGGAGACAAAAAGTTTGCGTAGGAGATGGGTAACAAAAAAAAACGAGAAGTGTTTGGTTGTCGAAGAAGGACCACCACATATAAAAAGGAACGTCAAATTATTGGGAGCCGCAAGATCCTTGTGGGTCCACTCCCTCACTCCCACCATTTCCACGCTGGCACTCTCCTTCACCAAACTCCATGGGATGGGACCCACATCACTTTCTTCCCATTCTATTTCACATCAAAATACAATTTTCTTCTTAAATTTTAATATTTAAACATTATAACAAAATCTTCCTCATTAACACTTTTAATTCAGAAGTTCAAGACGGTCGATTAGATTAACATCATCAATACAATTAAGGAAATTAAGATGATGATTTATCTGTTTAATTGAAAAGTTGGTCAACCGAATAAACATCATGAACACAATTAAGGAAATTAACAATTTTTACCTATCTAATTGAGAAGTTGGTCAACTAAGTGAACATCATCAATATAATTAAGAAAATTAATAAAATTAATAAGTAATCTCAACCTTCTCCTTCAAGTATCATTTTTTAAGTTTGTATTAAAATTAATTAGATTATTATAAGGATGTTGAATTTGTATGGGTAAGGTTGCCTAACTAACTAAAATGGTAAAAGGTAAGGTATTGATATATGAATAATGGAGGATGGATGTGAGAATATATTTATTTAGGAAAGTAAAATATATGTATTTTTGTAGTATGGATTTAAAAGTGGAAGAAAATGAGAAAGATGGACGTATGGTGTAAGAAAAATTGTGTCCCGATGGGACCGGACAAGGGACGATGAAATGAGTTTAGTGGAAGTTGTGTTGTGTTGGGACAATTGGTGGCTCTCAAATTCTGCACCGCACATATACCCACCCTGCGTGCCACGCCACATTCATCTCACCTTCTCTTTCTCTCTCTCTCTCTCTCTCTCTCTCTTTCTATCTCTAAGCACTTGGGTGTAGAGAGTGAGTCTATGTTATTTGTGGCGGAGCATGAACTCCAACACTTTGAATTCTCAGTCAATGGCGGCGGCGGTGGCGGCGAGTGATGGGTCGGGGAAGAAGGTGAGAAAGCCTTACACCATAACCAAGTCAAGGGAGAGTTGGACGGAGGAAGAGCACGACAAGTTTCTCGAAGCTCTTCAACTGTGAGTCCATTACCTTCTTCTTCCCACCATAACTTCACTTCCTCTTTTTTTACTTTCATTCGACATGACTATGTTTGAGGTTGTTATCGCTGATTGAGTTCTTTGTTTCCTTTTCAATTATCCTCATTTTCTTGTCTTTCTTTATGTATGAGAAAATCATAGTTTCTAATTAGTTTTGGTCTCTCGGGAAACCCAATTCATGCTGCATCAGTAGTATTCCTCTGTATCATTCTTGATTCGGTTATCTTTGTATTTCCGATGTGAGGTCACTTGGGAAATGCCTCTGTAGACAAATCTTAGTAGAGTTTTTGGCCATGATTCCGTGCTTTTCATCAGTGTGCAGGTGCTTCTAGCGCTAGAAGGTTGTATGTGTATGTGCCTTTTGTGAGCTAGTTATTGGATATTAGTTATTGAGCCTGTGCATTGGATTAATTTGCTAAACTGAATCAAAATTCTTCTAAGAGGGATCCAGAACAATTGTTAAGACCTGTAGGTTGAAAAACTCCTCTTAGACAAAGGAATGAATAGATAGAGGATGGCGAGGTTGATGGAGTAAGGATATGGTCAAATCATAATGTTTAAGTAGAGTGTGAACCTTACTTTAGGTCAAGTTGGACTTAAACTCAATTCTAAAATGGTATAAAAAGTCATTCAAAATCTATTTTAGTCAAGTCCATCCCATTTCTGTTAGAGATCAATCTCAAATATCTAATTCCATGTTCATTCCTCTGGATGAGGAAGTATGTTGGAGATTCCATCTACCGAGGATATAATCAAATTCTAATGTATAAATAAGATACAAATTTCACCTTACAAGCCAAGAGAAATGGAAAGTTGAAAACTTTAAGATTAGTTTAATGCTTGTATAGGAGAGGGTAGAAATGAAATGTACTCATCTTCAGTGTAAGCTGTAATTTTGGCTGAAACTGCATTTCAGTGTGTTTCCACTCTATTTCCAATCTTCTCAACTTTACAATAACTTTATAACAAGTGATGTGCTCTGCAATACAGCCATTGACTTGATGTGGATTATTCAGATTTGACAGGGATTGGAAAAAAATTGAAGATTTTGTAGGTTCAAAAACAGTTATTCAGGTTGGAAGACTGTTTTTCAGTTCTCTGTTTATATTTTCTTTTTCGTGTCTATATTCTACTGGGGCATTATCTGTCACTAACTAATGACTTTTGTCAGATTCGAAGTCATGCTCAGAAATACTTCTTGAAAGTTCAAAAGAATGGGACAGTGGCTCATGTGCCTCCTCCCCGTCCTAAGCGCAAAGCTGCTCATCCTTACCCACAAAAAGCATCAAAAAATGGTTTGCTTCTGATAAATATAGTGATCTTCTCTGTTCCTAAAGACACAACATTTAATGAAACTTTTCGGTTTTCTAGTTTTGGTGCCACTACCAGCTTCCATTGGTTATGCTTCTTCAACAAACATGCTTGCACCTGGGTTTGCCACATGGGATGAAACCTCCTTGCTGATGAATACAGGGGCCAGTAAATCCATGACCTGTCAGGATGAACCCAACAACATTCGTGGAAATGAAGGCATGCATACTTCGTATTGTTGTTGTTGTTGGTTTGAAGTGAATAGTGTACAATTAATATACTAAATGGAACTGTCCACCACTTATTATGTTATATGACGTTACTGATTCAGCTGATATTGGATCAAAGGGGATGCCAAAGATTACCAACAGCAGTCTCAGTGGTGTCAGAAATTCTACTAGAACACTACCGTCTTCTGAGATACCAAAGCAAGGGAAACAAGCTCCGGTTCTTCATGGTAATCTTCTGACGTACTGATTTTTCTTTTGTATTCATTTTCAGATTGAATTTAGTAACGGTTCATCATCTGTCATTTTCACCATGTTTCTCAGGTTTGCCAGATTTTGCTGAAGTTTATAGTTTCATTGGAAGTGTATTTGATCCAGATACAAATGACCATGTCCAAAAGCTGAAGGAAATGGATCCTATAAATTTTGAAACTGTGAGTTTAAGCTTTTGGGATAATTAATCTATGACATTTATAATGGAAGCTGTGATCATTCTAAGTTCTTGGTTACTGACTTCCGTATATTTGCTGTTCTTTTGCAGGTTTTATTATTAATGAGAAACCTCACTGTCAACTTGTCTAGCCCTGACTTTGAACCCATCGTAAGTTTCGATATCAATCCAACATGACTACATAGTTTTTCCACATAATTGCAAAAAAAACAGTTGTATTTGACCAAGTATCATTTTGTTTGAATTGACGTGACTGCAATATTTTTCTAGCTGATTAATCATATTTAAGTACTATGGTTCCTGAAGATAAAATGCCAAACCCAAAGAAAATTAAAACCATTTGTGTTTTCACTTAACAGCTTAATCATTTAGGATTATTGGTTTATGACATGATATCTAGAGTTCAATCCTTGCCTTCCCCATTCTTCCGAGACAATAGTTCCATTTCAGAAAAGGTTTAAGCCGAAAACTGAGAGAGGCCATGTTAGAAATATAATACAAAACCATTCAAGTGTCTTTTCCTAATCATGTTGATGAGAAAACCATTCATCTGGGGGGTGTCTTAGATATATTATATAGTATAAAACCATTCATGTGTCATCACCTAACAAATCTTAATTTTTCTGGGTTGTCACAGTTTTTGTCATTATTACTAAAAACAGGAAAAATTGAAGTCACCCCCCTTAGCACACTTTGTTCTCACATTTTGTTTTTCTTTTTGACCAAAAGTGATAGAATGGGGAAGCACCCCAATATTACTGGGGAAGGCACCAATGGCATGCTGGCCTACCCAGAGGATTACTGCACAGACATTAACAGCAAAAAAATTTATCTGTCACAACTACTCAACTAGCCCTTAAATGGGAGGGAATCTTGGAGGCCTCAACTTGTTCTCACTTTCTCATCACATGTAATAGGATTTACATGTTATAGATATAGGCTCTTGTATTAATTTATGATTATCCCCAAAAATTAAAGTAGTTATATATATTAGATTAATAAGTTTGTGTAAACTTTATAGGTGTTTTAGTCTACTAAAAGTTTTCAAACAAAATCAAGTAATACTCAATTATAGTAATATATTTAGGAGTCAAACTTAAAAAATACTGATTTTAAATTTTTTGAAAAGACGTTGAGATTATTTGAAAAAAGGAAAATCAATTATAAATTGTAATAAAATATAAATTGTCCATTTTAACTATAATATAATTTATATATTAGTAACACTTTATTAATTGTAATAAAATAAATATGTATCATGTACATTATATAGACTAAAATAAGAGTTTGATAAGATTAACATGCACTTATCTTTTAATTATAATTTTATATTAATTTAATATCTTCACTTTCGTAATAAGCCTCCTCAATAGTAATTTTAAGATCTGTACCTAATCCCAAATTAGCTGAAAACAATCCCTTCCATGGGGGTCTAAAAATACCTTTCTTCATCAAAAGACAAAAAGATGAATATTCAGTATGAAATTATTTTCTTTTCAAGACAAAAATGTAGAATTAAAACAAAATTTGCGTATGTGGGAAGTGATTGTCCATGTGAATATAACTAGGGGAATGAACAAATCTTCCATAGCTCAGCACCTGAAGTATAGGTTTGGCTTGAGAAAAAATTGTTCAAGTTTGGTTCATTTATTTGACTTGTTTAACTAATTGAAAACTTTCTTGTTTTTGTTTTCATGAATGTTTTTCTGAAACTACTTATATTTCAATACTAAATGATAATATACAAATAGAAATGTGTGCTTCACAAGCAGGTACATGGAATTCAAACATTCAGGATTATTATATTCCCATAAAAAATTAGAACTTCTTGACAGGGAAAAAAAAAAGGCCTTCAAAAACAAAGTTATAAGTATTTCCACACAAAATATATAAATTAAAAGAAAAAAAAAACTAGAGGGAGAAAAAATTTCATCAATTTAAATAAATGAGTTATTTATGAGTAGCTAATACCTTTCATTATCTTGGCCCATTTAATTAAACTCAATCTCAAATTTATATATTTAATTAAATAAACGAACTTGACCAAACATTTGTTCAGTTGAGCTGGAATAGTTGAACAACTAACAAAGTTAATTACATAATATCACCTCTGTTTACTTTGTCTTTGAAAGTCCACCTCAGTGATGCTTAATCATTGTCACAAGGAATGAAGTTGAATCTGAACTTTGTGAGTTTGTGAGTATGAAAACTTGACTTGTTTGTGTACCCTTTTGTTCAGAAGAAGGCATTGTCAACATATGATGTGAATGGCATGGCAGTAGGAGTTGGTACAGGAATTGATGTGAAGAAGAATACAAATGATCTATCATGTCAAACTGCTTAACCACTAGCAATTTGTTGATATGGTATATATGTGTCTTTCTTATTCTCATATTTTCTGAACTTCTCGGTTTTTTTACTTAAAAAGGAAAATTTTTAGGTTACTTACGGACAGACTTCTGAAAAAACTCGTTTAGAATACAACTTGTATTCTAAACGAGTTTGCCTAAGACACTTTACTATATTAGAATTCAAGTAATATCGGAGACTTCAGTACAAAAATCTAGTGAATGATTTCTAATCCCCATTACTTCTGTACTAAAGTCTCCATCTCTTCACACAACTTCTACTACGCTAAATGTTTTCTGCATACTTGTTTTGAGAGCATGACTTTTCCATATAAAGTTGGTAACCCCAGCACGACTTACCTAAAGTTGTTAATTTTTTAAAAATCGAACTTCTCTTTTTTGCACGTTGCTTACTGTAACATGATCTTGCAGTTAGGTAGGTCAAATTTGGATGGAAGACTGAGGTTTTGGTCGGGCAGAAGTAGGGCATGGAAATATCTTGCACTCGCTGTAAAGCCTGTAAATGTAACCATAGTCCTTTGTATTTGTAACACACCCAAAAGTAGTATGTCTCAGAAAGCTGAAGAGCACAACATATTTTTCAGCTGACTCTATGGTCCGTAACATTTGTTGTATTGCAGTGATTTTGTTGCCTTCAAGTAGAGACATAGGTTTATAAGATATTCTTACTGATACAAATGTATCATCAAAATTTAGAAAAAAGGTGAGGGAGTAACCTGCTGTCTAGTATCTCATTATCAAAGTGGCCTTTCGTTCCAATTTTTTTGTCTGTAAAGTCACACTTTCACATACTTTATTTTCTTGTTTCAGTCTCTTGCATTCTGGTTAAATAAGTAAGATACTTTCAATGTAAAGTGTCTCTCAATATCTAAATAAGATATCACTGCATTTTGTTTCTTTTGAATTATCAACATCAGTTTAATTCATGTAATATCGAGGAATTCTTCTAATAATACATAAAGTTAAGGATGAAGTAGAAGTGACATAGGTTTAGGTCACATCAGAATATGTCAAAGAAACTTATAAGCTAAGCTGACTCACAAACTTTTATTTTTTTCTGGCGCATCCTTTCTCCTTTTTCTTCTTCTTCTGCAATGGTGATGATCCAACATTAACAATGGTGGCGGCGAGTATGGTGTAGTGAGGCTTTCCGGAATATGTTTTTTTATTGTGTAAATGTTAAATAAATTCCTTATTATATAAAATAAGTACTATAAGTATAAGATACTTGTTTTAAAGTAGATAAATTAACTTTGTCATACTTATATGTGCAACCTCTTGAAACATACATCTTTATATGCTTGTTACAACCATACATTACTGGATTTATTGAGAGCTTCATTGAAGAACTACCGTCACATACGCAACAACAACGACAATAAATTCAACCTCGGTAGTAGATATCACAATGTATTGTTACTTAGTCCTTAAACAAATAAAAATCCTAATGTACTTTTTCTATCAACCAAGCCACATGTATAATCACTATCATTGTACGTTATAAGACCATCATTTTCTCCCCTTTTTTCTAAAGGAAAAACTCACTTAAAACAAATTATAGGTTGTCTTATGTATTTTAGTTTGGTTCGTCCATATACGATGTTTGCAATAAATATCTTGAGAATCCTACTCAACTTCATTTACAATTAGCAGATAGAGTATTGAGGTATTTCTAAGGAACAATTGAGTATGCTATAAGATCATCATTTTCGCTTGAAACCAAGAACCATTGGAGTTTGAATATAATTGTTTTGATTCACTTGAAAATGTTGCAATACCTCTTGAACCTACTTTATTTACCTGATAACAATTTCACATGAGTTCTGCAAGACTTCAAGACCCAAAAGAATATTTCATTCTACCAAGAATAGTCAGTCATATTAAACTAATTATGCATCAAGTTCTTAAACTCAATAGGCATCAACCAATTGTTCCATGTTGCCTTCAATGCTTCATTTAATCAAAAGAGTGTGTCATAATCACATTTTGAGCATATGTCTTTGTGACTAGCCTAACTTTAAAATTGTCAATTTCTCCCTTTTCATTAAGTTTAGTCTTGTGGACATACATTACTTCAAGTGATTGGATTACTTTGAGTTGATTGAATAGTTCTCATGTGTCATTTTTCTCAATTGCCTCAATCTCAATATCCATGGCATTTCTCTGTCTTTCACTCTTTACAGCTTCTTCATAATCAAGTGGATCAATAACCATTATATAGAAGTAAAAAATGATGTTTCCTCTTCATCAGACAATCTTTCACCTAAAACATAATCTTTCAAACAAGTTGGTTGCTTCTTAGTCATCCATTCAACGTAATTTGAATAAGTTTCTTGATTTGTGGCAAGAGACTCCTTTGATTGTGTATTAGCGGTACCTTCTTCTACAAGACGTTCTTTAGTCACATCTTTCTCATCATCTTTCCATCACCTTCTTCTTAAAATACTACATCTCTCTCGTTATAATCCTTTTAGAAATAGGATCATAGAGCCTACACCTTGGATTAATCACTAACATACCACAAGCTTATCTTATATAACTTAGTTCTCAAATTATCGGACAATAGACTCTTCTAATTCTGTATCAACATCAACTTCTTCTATAAGAGATTCTTTAATCTTATCCTTTTCATCATCTTCCCACTTTATTGGGCCCATAATTAAGAAAAATAAAGGAGGTATTTTTTATGGGTCGCTCCCGACTCATTATGCAATTTATATATGCAACCCTTGCATCAGGTTTGTTATGAGATGAGAGGAAAATAGAGTGAGACAGAGAGAAAGAAGTTGTGAGTGCCTCTGATGAGAAGCCGTCATCAGAGAGAGTGAAAAAGAAAAGAGCAATCAGTTTATCCTGTGCAAGTCTGTGTAGAGAAGCTACCTTGGAGAAAAGAATTTATTCCTCTTCTTCTCATATATCGGGGTTCACTCTATTGTTTATTTAAAGTATCCATTGGAATTTGTTATCCACCTTGTTGGTAAAGAGAATAGTGCTCTATTGATCCTTGGAACCTCCATTAGAACTTGTGGTGTACCCATTAATTTTTATTAGTAGAATTTTTTACTGGACAAGATCTTGTAGGTTTTTCCTCCATATTGAGATTTTCCCACGTTAAAAGTTTTGGGGTTTGTTGGTTCCTTCCTTCTCTATTTTATGCATTTTATTATTTTGCTTATTATTTATTTAGGAAAGATTTGATCTGGATTTTACTTCCGCGCTTGGTTATCTGTTATTTTTTGACATCTTCCCAACAGGGATAAATAGAGTCTATAGACATTTTAAACAAATTAAAGAGCAAAGCAGATAATAATACACACACGAACTTATACTGGATCACCTCATATGTCTAGTCTCTTAAGCAATCCTCTAAAGAAGTTCCACTAATCAAATCCCTTGACTAGAACGAGCATCAATCTTTCCAGGTTAAAACGAGTGTAACCACTCTAGGTATCACGAGTTTAACCACTTCAGCTTACAACGAGTTTAATCTCTCTAAATATCTTTCTCAGTCTCTCCCTAAGATCGAGAACTCCTAGTTATAAAGAACAATAACAATCTCTCACGCAGGAGAGCACAGTGAAGCTCACAAGGTATACTTCTCAATGTGAAGGATATTACAATTGTTAACACTCAATCCAATATCACTCTAAAATATATGAATTTGACTTTTTTTAGTCTCTTAGAGTGTTATCACTTTGATTTCTGAATACTTGACAATTTTGCAGCATTTTGGTATTTCTCTCGTTTTCTTCAACTTGGTCTTAGTATATATAATCACGTTGTTTCATTTACTGTTGATGTGTATTGAAAATCTTCATATTTTCAGTATCTTCTTCTTGCTTCATTTGAAAGTTCTTGATATTCAGAGTATATTAGTTCTTATGAATTACCATTTATTTCCATTTTTGCCATTCAATAATTTGAAATTCAAACTTCATACCCTTATGCCTTCAATCATCTGGAGATTCTCCTGTAGTCTTTGATTTCCAGAGTCTTTTCTTTGCTTGTAATTGGTTAATAGTTGTACAACAATATTCGTAATCTTATTAATTTGATAATTTGATCAATTTCAATTAGATCTTCAATTGAATATATATATATATATATATATGTATATATATATATATATATATATATATATATATATATCTTTGATCAAATCTTCGATTAGAATATTTCTATTTTCACCTAACATTGAGTCTTGCTTCACAATCTTATTAATTTGATAATTTGATCAATTTCAACATTCAAATTTTTTAATAAATTTATACTTAATATTTGTATCACCTAGTGATTTGTTAATTCCTTTTTATGTCATTTAATGATGTGAATTAAACTCGCCTAATGTGTACTTTGACTTTATTCGACTAGTCATTCTTTCATTTGAGTTGTCTTATGGAAGTACTTGTCTAGTGTCTTACTACTTCAATTCAGCATGGAAATTTTGAGTCATTTATCATGGTCGTCTAATAATTTTAGTTATATGATCCATCTTGTGACTCTCTAAACTTTACTTTCTTTCATGTTTGCTTCAGACTTCAAAAATAAGTTGTTTTCTACTAATTGTACTTTTGCTATACTTCATTCGAAATGTGTTGTTTGGTTTGGAGGAGTTTACAAGCCGAAGGGGTCTTTACTTACTAGACGAAATTATTTCATTCGGGTATAACCTTGCAAGAACTAAATGTTTACTCCATTGTCCTTAAACCTTCTTCGTTCGTTGTATTGGGAGACATTTTAATCCTTTATTTCTCAGATTGTTTATTATGTCCATTACATATGTTACCCTTGGATAAAACACACCAATGTTGTAAAAATCATGTAAAATTCACTAATAAGGCTTTTGCAACATGAGTATACGTGTATTTTTATGGTCATATGCCTATTAGATTACAGAAACAACAATACAAGCCTATTAGATGTAATGAACATTCCCTAGCAATCTTGGTTAGCGAAGAGTCTATCGAAATGTTCTTACCCAGATAAATTACCATACATTTATCCCATTTATTTATAATTCTAAGACCTATTATCTTTCACATGCTACTGGGCTGTGAGGACAAATCATGTCTATTCTTCTCTCATTAAGATAAAGCTAAAAGTCGAATGACCAAGCCATATTAAAAGTGAAATACAAAATTGATAAAACAAAAAATCTTCCAAATTTAATATTACGGTGGGTTTTTCAACTAGACAAAAAAATTAATGTCTTCAAACATATTGGAACGCCAAAATAGTATACTAAATAACTTTAGATATACTCTATCCCTAGCTCTGCATTGAGACACCAAAACAACCTCAGTAATGGCCGCCTACTTGTGCTTGTACCATTTATAGACAGAATAGGTACAATCCTCAAAAATTTTGATCATTTATTAAAAAAAACATGAAAATTTGATTCAAAACATTGGAACACCTAATTCCAACGTCAAGTATCCCTGAAAATAGATGCCTAACTGCCTCGTCCCCTTACCCCGGCAAGGGGCAATGCAATTAAAGAAAAGAACAAATAGCTTAAAGTTCAAAAATTAATCCAAAGGTCAAAGAAAATTTCATATGAATTCGTTAGTTGAGTCATATGAGATTAAGTCGTTTTAGGTGAAAATTCTCCATGAGAGTACATACCACTGGCAAAAGTAGATTTTATTGTGTTTTCCATGAAGCACAACTAATAACCAGTTTCACAAAATGACATACGGATTAGTAAAAAACCAGTATATAATAGACGATTGTAAACAAAAGATAACAAGAACTTGCACTAAAATCCAACAATCAAAATTTCGACCTGTCTGCATAATTATGGTAACCTTAACCCGCAAAATCAAAAAAACAAAAATATTTAGTTCCAATAAACATACAAAACAAAAATCTAATGCGAAAATATAAATCACAAAGTTTACTGTGAAACACCCAACCACTTAGAAAAGTTGTCGAATTCTGTGTAATCCGAATCTGAAACCATTGTGTGATACCATGCCTTTCCTGCAGCTCTGATGGTGGAAGCCTCCTCCTGATAAGAAACAAGTAAAACAGGTATCAAAATATAAACATAATACAAATATCAAAATGGAAGTGATCATACAACATAAACTCTAGAAAATGAAAAACAGAAAACCGCTGCCTAGTAAGTAATCAGATACAAATGTAATGATCCTGTAGGACAAATAATTAAGCCGACCACAAAAATGAACCCTCAATTATTCAGAAAGATTAAACACCAAAATGCGGAATCAAAGAACATACATATAATAGCTAATATCACCAAATACTAAATGAAAAATTTAAATACCAATACAAAGCTTATACACAAGTAACTCAACAAAAACCTTGTGGTATAATAAGTCTAACTAATTAAGTAATTATAGATAGGCCACAACATAAGACCGTAGCAAATCATTCCTAACTAAATTATTCATACAAACACGCCACATTGGCATATTACCACAAAACGCCTAAACCCAATAATCAACTTAAATTAACAAGCAAGTTAAATTAACGAATCTATAAAGTTGTAATATTATACACCATAGAACTAGTTCTAAGGAAAACCCAACAAAAATAAAAATGCAAACAGCATACACAATCAACTCTCATAAAAAAATAGTAATAATATGCATATAAATAAATAAAATAGCAACCAAATACCTAATAAAATTAACCAAATTTAATCAAATAAAGCTAAAATCATCATTCTGACTGCAAAATAATAAACAGCAAACAACAATACCAGACACAAAAATATAGTGTAATAAAAATATATAATTGGGTACCTTAGACACAGTCTTCCTCTTCTTGTCGAGCTTCTCCTTCTTGGCCTTAACACGCTGGGCCTCAGCAAGCAAAGCCATCCTCTTTGCGGTCTTGGCATAGGGATTGAGCTTGAGCATGACATTGAGATTCTTGAGAGGGTTCTTCTTGAGGGTGGCCCGAGTCACGTCCCTCTTAATGGGCTTCACAACAGACTGAACCTCGTCAGAATTAATAATCCTGGAGAGGTCAGAGTTCACCATCTTGGACCTTGGCAGCAAGTAACCCTTCTTCTTCTCACTGGGCTTATCAAAAGACCCATAAATGGAGTCCAGTTTCTCAAAAGCAGACTTGGTCCAAATCACAAAACGCCCAAGGTGACCACCGGGAGCGAGCTTCAGAAGGTTGAGTCTCTCAACATTGGCCACCTCAACGCCAGGGACATTACGGAAAGCCTTAACAGCCTTTGCTCCTTCAGTTCCGTACACAATGAGTGGACCCTTTCGGGAGATATAGCGACGGTTGCGCATTTTTCCCTTTCCGGGACGAATGCCGTGGCTGTCTTTCGCCTTCTCGGCATCGGGGAAGGCGCCGATCTGTTTCAGGACTTTGATTGCTTCCTTGGTTTTCTCGACTCCTTCAGCAGAGTCGCTGACAACAAGGGGCAGTTCGGGGACGGTCTCGATGCGGTGGCCGCGGGCAAGGACGAGAGAAGGAATAGCGGAGGCAGCGATGGCAGAGACAACGGCATACCTCTTCTGGTTCACGTTGATCTTGCGGTGCCAGCGGCGCCAGATCTTGGTCGGGGCAAACATGCGACCACCTCGGCACATGTTTCCGAAGGCTCCCTGACCAGCACGGTGTGTTCCTCCACCAGGCACACGGGGGATACGGGAGACAGCGCGACCTGTTCCCCAGGACTCGGCGGATGTTTGGTGACCGGCGCGGCGGCTGACGGCGTAGGGCTGACGGCTGTTCTTGGAGATGTTGGAGTGGACGAAGTTGACGATGTCGGGGCGGATGGAGGCCCTCATGACGTCGGGGATTGGGACGGTGGCGGAGGCGTCGGTGGCCATGTCGCCCTCGAGGGACTGCACGGTGACAAGGGGGCGGGCAGCTGCGGCCATTGCGCGAGGGGGAGGGAGTGAGAGCTACCTAGGGTTTTTGGATTTGAGTGAGTCAGTGATTTTCGTTATGAGATGAATATATAGTATCCTCGAAATTCTTAGGGTTTTCTCTGGGCCGGGACTCGTAATATGTTTGGGCTATATTTTCTAAGCTCTCACCTGATGGAAAAAAATTGTTTGTTATTCTCTTCTCCTTTTTATTTCTATTCACACATTCCATCTTCTTTTGTTCAAATTCCTACTCTAGCCCTCTTTATTTTGTCTCAGTGTGTGTTTCTTGGTGTATAAATAAGATAGAAACGTTTTTTGTCTATTTAAACACACACAAATATTAATATTTTCTTTAAAAAAAAATTGAGTAAAAATAGTTAGAGAAATATAGAATTACTTTTTCATTAAAGTTTAAATTACAAACTAACATTTAGGATTAGTTTCAATTAAAAGATGACGTAAACCTATGGTTGGAAATATTGGTAACTAATGATTTGGTCCTTAAAATATGCACGCCCAAGTTTAGAAATTAGAACTTGTATTAATTTTTACTTTAAGGTTCATCATAAAACCTATTTGGAATAAGATAGAATAATGTTTGAAATGTTAAATCTATTAGTATTTATATAAAAGTTACAATAAGATGTTTCTTAAAAACCAAGGTATGGGTACAGTCATGATTTGGATGTTCAGTAGGTTTAATTCTATCTGTAACTAACTTGATTACTAAGGGTATGTTTCTTTGAAGACATAAATTTGGAGGAGAGTTCAGAATGAATTTTTATTTTTTATTTTTTTTAGAGAGATTTGAAAATAAAAATGAGAAAACTTGGGATAAAGTTTCTAAAATTTTTGAGTAATTTAATTTTAATAAAAAAAATTAATAAATTACTATTCTACTCTTATAATTAGTTAAAAATTAATATATTATTACTAAAATTATTATTTAATAATAATAATATTATATATATATATATATATATATATATGAATGTATTAGTTATATATATGTTTAATAGTATAGATATATTACATACATTTATTGCACATTTTGTACATAATTTTTATTTTGTATATGAGTTCAAATAAAAAATAATGTAGTTAGTATGTTATTTTTACCTTTTACTTCAATCTTATAAAAAACCTAAATATTTACATATTATTTAGTCTCAAACTTAAGAAAACTTATTAATATATCACCGCCATAAAATTTCAAGTAAAGGCAACAACATATTAAATACATAATAATTTACTTTAAAACAAAATAAACATTTATTAAAAATATCACAACAAACAAATTTTAAAAGATTACAACATCAAATACTATATTTAATATAGTTAGTATATTTGCTCTTACTCTCTATTTCGGTTCTACAAATATCCTAAGTTCTTACATTTGTTTATCTTAAACTCACATAACCATGTTAATATAACATCACCATAAAAATTATATAAAAACAGCAAACTATATTACAATACATTATACTCATAATTAATATATATATATATATATATATATATATATATATATATAAAATTCTCGCAACAATTACGCTTATAATATATCAATAGATTACATCATGTGTAATTATGAATGTAATATGCTTCAAATCATTATATATATATATATATATATATATATATATATATATATATATATATATAATAAAATAAAAAAAAATATTTTATATATAAATTCTATATATAT
>Ga0099822_1003397_pt1 | contig 20408 bp, 9 predicted proteins | sample CowpeawhiteBW_FD_76839 | JGI IMG/M metagenome (GOLD analysis project Ga0099822, IMG submission 76839) | Root nodule microbial communities of legume samples collected from California USA - Cow pea white BW | ecosystem: Host-associated > Plants > Roots > Nodule | place: USA: California | collected...
ATAAAATTATAAATATATATATATATATATATATATATATATATATATATATATATATATATATATATATATATATATATATATATATATATATAACACATATCATATTCTAATATTTTTAAAATAAATATATTAACATATCGTAAATACGTGTATATAGATTATAACTTGATATCAATATAATATTATAGCAACGTTATAATATTATCATTTTTTTCTATTTTCCTTCTACTATTTATAATAGTAGAAAGTAGGATCATATTGTAAGAGTATAATTGATTTTTATAGATTTGCAATTTATCTCTTCTCAGATCCTCAAGCAACTTTCAAAATATGTTCTACTTCAATTTCTCATTTATTTCTACAACAACAAAAAAACTCAATTTTATCTTTTATTTATTTTTCTTTTTTCAGTTATCTTTAATTATATTCTCTTTACTTCTTTCTACATTACCAATCACATCCTAAATAACTGAAAAATCTACAACTATTGTCTGCATTTTAGTAAAAAATATGATTATCTTTATTGATCTTATCCACTTTTAACATCAAGGGTTAAAAGAAATGCTCATAACTACAATTAATTGTAAATTGTAATAGACGTAACATTTGCATAAATTTTAAATTGGCACTCACAACCTTATTACTAGTTAATCTTCACGTAACTACCCATAGATTATGGTGAGGTCTAACTCATTTGGAAGCTTAGTAATTTCATCTTCTAAAATTGCATTTATATATCATTTGAGTAGGGATGTCGTAAAACAAAATAAAAAATGGAGCCCCTCGTCTTGGAATTTGTATATTCAAAAATCACTTTTATGACGAATAAAATGTCATTTTAAAAATTATGGAGGTGCTGCTAGAAATTATGGGGGTGCATGAAGATAATACCTAACAAATTTATGTAAGAAAAGTACGGCCCACCCGGCCCAAACACATCTCAGTTAATTTGAAGACGTGGTACTGGAATGTGAAACAGTACAACTGTGACAACTGCACCTTCTTAAACTGAACTGTACCTACACCCGCCACGTGCAACGCGAGGCCATTCATTATTTGTTCTGCTTCTTCTTCTTCACTGCACTGAAACAGAAACAACGGTGTTGCTGATCACATCGCATCTACAGCAACCGTTTAAGCCATTTCGAGTTGCATAGCAGCGATGGCCGAGTAAGTCAACAACTAATCACATCACCACTCGCATTGTTTTGCTCTTTGCGGCATCGATGTTCAATTGAATTTGTGGTAGTTTCGAACTAAAATTGAGATTGACAGGGTTGTTACTTCAGCTCCCGGAAAAGTGTTAATGACCGGTGGTTACCTCATTTTGGAGCGACCCAACTCAGGACTTGTCCTCAGCACAAACGCTCGTTTTTACGCCATCATCAAACCCCTTCACCACGAAATCAAATCCGATTCCTGGGCATGGGTCTGTGTATTCTTCTTCTTCTTCTCTCTTCGCATTATTTGCTATTATCTTTTACTCACTTCTCTTATTGATTTTCATTCAGGCTTGGACAGATGTCAGGTTAACCTCTCCTCAGCTTTCCAGAGAAGCTCTTTACAAACTCGCGCTCAAAAATCTTGACATCAAAACCGTTTCCTCAAGGCACGTTTTCCGTTTCAGATTATTTGTTTCACTGTTAGCAAGCAATGTAGAAATTGTATGTTTGGTCGCTTTATTACTGTGCTCTTTGTGGTTTCTCAATGTTTGATGTAGTTTCTGTGATTGGTTAATTATTTCAGTGATACGAGAAATCCTTTTGTGGAATACGCGGTGCAGTATTCCGTGGCTGCTGCTTATGCCACGTTTGACCAGAGTAAAAAGGAGGTGTTGCACAAACTGCTTTTACAAGGTGATATGACGCTTCTCCACCCTTTTGAAAAATGAAAAACAAAACAGGTTTAAACGTTCGATTTTGTAACTGGATTGATCTTGTAGGTCTTGACATTACAATTTTGGGTTCCAATGATTTTTATTCGTACAGGAATGAGGTAATTTACCCTTTGCTTTCATGATTTGAGCATTTAAAAGTTTTGACCAAAATATTTATTTGTTAATAAACGTTTCTGCAGATTGAGAGACGTGGACTCCCTTTGACGCCAGAATCGTTGGCCTCCCTTCCACCTTTTTCCTCCATCACCTTCAATGCTGATGGTGCTGATGGGGGAAATTGCAAGCCTGAAGTGGCTAAAACTGGTTTGGGCTCATCTGCAGCGATGACTACGGCTGTAGTTGCTGCCTTACTTCATTACCTGGATGTTGTGAAGCTTTCCTCTTCTAAGAATCACCGGGAAAGGAAAGATGTTGCTGATCTTGATATGGTGCATAAAATTGCCCAAACTGCACACTGTATTGCACAGGGGAAAGTAGGCAGTGGGTTTGATGTCAGTTCAGCTGTGTATGGCAGTCAGCGGTATGTGCGGTTTTCACCAGAAGTGATTTCTTCCACCCAGGTCTCTCCTCCCCTCTCACATCCCGTTTAATTTCTTTTCCATAGACATTTAATGTCACCTATCAAACCCTTTAATCTTGTAATTTTTTAAGATAGAATCTTGTCATATTATTACAATGGTCATTAACATTAAGTTTTAGATAAACTGGACATTTGTTGGTTTGTAATCTTTTAGATGACATTGACTTGTATTTTAAACAAAAAGGTTATGTGTTAAGTCGAAATTATTTGATGACTTATCAATTAGTTTTAAATTTTATAAACTTTGTTGATTTGATTATTTTAATGAGTGCTTTCAATTTGACAATTAGATTGGTGAAATTTAATGTCTTTGAACAGACATTGCGTGGAGTAAGCAGATCTCACTCTGTATATTAAGACGTGCTTTCAGCTAACAATGCAAATGTTATGGAACTGGCATAATGGACCCTCCCTGGTTTGTTTGACCCATGGTTGGGTTCCATCAAGAGATCATTGACAACTATTATCTTTGAGTTCTTAAATTCTCGTGAAAAATATTTTCATATAATAAGTAGCCACCACCATGCATTGCAATCTGTGTTTTTTCCCAATTGTTAATACAAGCATGCTAGGATTCTTCTATTGGTTTTGTCTTACACACAGCAAATTTTCTTTTGGAATTAGTAGCAGTGTTCCACATACATCAATAACTTCATTGACTTTTGTTTTATTGACATTGTAGATTGCAGATAAAGCAGTGCCTTTACCAGATGTTCTCACTGAAATTATTAGAGGAAAATGGGACCATGAGACGACCGAGTTCTCTTTACCACCTTTGATGACTCTTGTAAGCAACTTAAATCTTCCTGATTTTATTACATTTATGTCCTAAAAATGGCTATGGGCACTTACTCCCTGCCCCACCTCCCTCATCCCCTATTGTCTCTCTTCTGGTTAAAAGGGTGGTTATGGTGGGATGCACCCAAGTCCTGACGCTATTTATACATTTCGTTTCTATTCACAACCTTCTTTTAACAGAAAAGCAAGAAAGAAATAATGGTGTGTTGCTTGCTGGATAGAGTCTTCTCCTTTTAGGATTCCTCTAGTCTTTTCAGAATTCCATGAATTGCTTATCATTTCTGCAATCCACATTTTGGACTCATGATTACCAAATGCATCTTACAATGACTAAAGTTCTGACCTTTTGTTTGATTAGATTTTGACTTTTAACGTGAGTACTGGGGTTCTTCCTATATGTGGAAATTGGGTGCTGTCATTTATTCAAACTTCTGTGATATTTATTAAGGATTGGCTAGAGTACAGTTGCTTATGACAATCATGCGGAGGAAATTGTAAAACTTATATCTGGCTTTTGGTTAACAAAAATCCAATATTTGGGAGCTAAAATCCATTAACAGCTTGTTCATTTTTAATATCTATTTATGTTGTTTTATATCGTTGTACTTTTCTATGTGCATCCTATATAAACCATGAAATGCATTTGGATATGATGACCTAAGTGACAGAATTTTAATTCTTTTCTGCAATAATACAATTAAATTCAAGTTCACTAGCCTAGTTTTGAATAACATCAGATGCCAGTTTAACAAGCAGAGAGCTTCGATTTTTTTTTCAATATGTTTTGAATGAATATTACTTATAAATCAGTTAGGTGTTTTCAAACTTTATATGTAAACGAAGCTGAAAGATACATAAGACGATTTGATTATTTTCTGTCCTCACCTGCATATTGAGACCAGTTAGGAAGATTATAGCGTCTCTTGGAAACCCTATTTTATTTGTTTCTGTTTCAGTATTTACCTATTACCTTACATTGTAAATCCAGCCATTGAAGTGGCAGCACAGTGATATCAGTATCTGCTGATGAATAATACTGAGGGTTTCCAAATGTGTTTCAGCCATATTCTATGTCATGCATTCTCTTGTCTCTAAGGCTGATTGATATCTTGTTCTTTCTAGTTACTAGGAGAACCTGGAACTGGTGGATCATCGACGCCATCGATGGTTGGGGCTGTCAAAAAATGGCAAAAGTCTGACCCTCAGAAATCCCTGGACACATGGAGAAGATTGTCAGAGGCAAATTCAGCATTGGAAATACAATTAAACTTGTTAAGCAAATTAGCAAAGGAACAATGGAATGCATATAAATCTGTGATTGAAAGCTGCAGCATACTCAGATCAGACAAGGTATTTCCTTGGAAATCAGTTGTAACATCAATTTAATGGAGTGATTTTGATTCAGAATTTGTATACTTATGCAACTAAAGTAAATTGCTTGAGAATTCTTCCTGTCAGAATCAGATAACTTAAACGTTGTGTCCCTATGATATTCTTTGCACTGGATTACCCTTTTACCCTTCTTTTTGACAGTTTTGGATTAAGTGGTACATCTTTACTGATTATATACACTTCTCTTAGTGCTTTGATGGTTTCTCTAGAGCTTCTCTGGAGAGGAGTATAGATTAGAAGCTTATTTACTGGCAACAACCATTATTACTCACTAGATGTTTCCAAACCAGAATCTGATTGTGGCTAGATGTAGAGTTTGACGTCCTTATTGTACCTTTTGACGTCCTTCATACTTGATATGGCCTTGTTGCCTGAGAATTATGAACTTCACAGTTCACAGTAAACTCAAATCTTATTATTATGGAATGATGTAAAAAATTGCGGCCCAACTCTAATGGTCAGTTTTGTAACACTTAGAAATGAACAATGGAGTGTTCGTAAATGAGATTGATTTAAAAATTATATTAGAAATACATCTATTAGTTTTTCACCCCCAGTTTGAAGGGGAGCTGACCCTTTGTGAGGGAGGGGGGCAGAGCATGAAATTGAAAAGTTTCTTTTGCGTCAAGAGACGGAGGAGCAATCAACATAGGTGATTCCTACATTGCGTCTCATGGCCAGAAATGAAATTTGATATTGTGACTATTAAGAAGCACCCATGTAGGATAATTCTATGATTCTTGTCAACTTCACAAGTTCAGTTGTTATAAGATTTCTTGTTTGAGACATCTATTTTATTTCGTCAAGTTCTAAGATTTTTTTTCACATAACTTTTCTCCTTTCATTTGGATTTTTTAACTTTGAAACTCAAATTGCTTTATCAGTGGATAGAACTATCTTCTGAGCCTAACAAAGAAGCGGTAATTAAAGCGCTGCTTAGTGCAAAAGATGCCATGCTGAGGATTAGATATCATATGCGCCTAATGGGCGAGTCTGCAGGCGTTCCGGTAAGTTCATTTAATCATTGAGCCCTTATTTTTATTGTTCTCTGTTCGTATGATGCTGATTTATATCATACATATACGTTTGAAAATTAGTGATTTTGGTTAATTTATACCTCTTTAGATACTATAACTCTTATCTTCCAATGAGTAAGAATGATCACGCATCTAAGTTTCACAATTTACTTGCAAATAATATAGGCCAATCCCAATAATGATTCATAGGGAAGTATTACGGTTCGATTCAATTCCACTGTGGTCAGTCTACTTGCTATCTGTGCATTCCATAACATGCATTGCCATGATACTCTGTCAATCAAGAACTGAAAAAGTCCCATATCAAGATCTCTTTCACTGCCAAGTGATTAATTTATTCGTGTTGGGTTAGAAAGTACAATTTACTACCTATATCATTAACTTGTTTCGGGGAATTAAATAACTTAGGCTTTTGAGATCGTTCATCGCATGTTTCTAGAGCCTATATGACCAAGTGGTCTAGACTCTTAGCACCTTCATCCATTTAAAAATTTGAATCGCAACACAAGGTTGGTGGGTTGTGCACTGTCCACACTTCAAACCTAAAGAGCTTTTGCTTGAAGAGGCACGTTAGACATGTTAAAATAAGATCATTTCTGTAACAAATAAAACAAAAAATAAGATAATTTTTATTAGGCTTTTCTTGTTACAATAGCCCTCAAACCACTGCCCACCCCGTTGCAAATCAATAAAAAGCAATCGATCATTTAACATCTTCAGATTGAGATATAGTTGATTCATGACGACAATTTAATACCTGAACCTGCTGGGGGTATATCTTCTAGTATTAAGAAGTGTCACCACGCTGGTTCAGTTAAACTTAAAACAGAGTTGCTTTGTTTCAACTTGTCAATTATGAACCCCTTGAATCAATCATAAAATTGATGTTTAATGACTTAAGCATAATTGCTATATTTCCTTGTTCAACTATTCAATTGTAGTCAGAGACTTGGCATTAGAGACTCATTCTTCTGATGGATTCATTATTTAAAAAAAAAATTGAATATTTATGACTTAGAAGACTTATAAGTTTCATTCCAACGTGTACAGATTGAACCAGAATCACAAACGCAACTTCTAGATGGTACATTGAACTTGGAAGGAGTACTGTTGGCTGGAGTGCCAGGGGCAGGAGGGTTTGATGCAGTCTTTGCTGTTTGTTTGGGAAATTCAAGCAGCAATGTGACAAAAATATGGAGTTCACATAATGTTCTTGCCTTGTTGGTTAAAGAAGATCCTTGTGGCGTTTGTTTAGAAAGTGCGGACCCCCGAACCTATGAAATCACATCAGCTGTGTCTTCAATTAATATCGAATAAGTTCATTTCCATCAATTAAAGTTTGCTACTCACCACAAAATTTATCCCTGGAGTGTGGCTTCACTAGGTATTAGTTTGCTTATTTTAGATTTCGGGGGAAATGAGTGGATTGAAATAAGCTTGTAATGTGTTATAGTTATTTTTTAAAGTGAAAACCCCCTCCAATTATTCTTGGTTTTGTAAACGAGCTGGAGATTCGTTGAACCTAGTTTCTTACAACAAGAACAGAAGAAAACAAAGTGTATCATCCAAATTTCCGATATATTGCGTAACATCTAACGTGCTTATTCAGATGTACCTACGTTTCTACAACTGGTCGAGGGAATATGTTAGCTAAAATTTTCATTGCAACTTATTTTCTTTCGATCATATGTATTGTACTGTGTGTGATGTAATAGCAATAGCACTGGCCAGACACGAATCAGAGCCCGAAGACCTGATACAGCCACCTACTAATTACAACAGGTAATATTTTCAGATGAAATCAAAAACAGTAAATTACAACTGACCGAGGTTAATAGATGAGAAAGGCGAGAGAGATGGAAGAGTGACAAGAAAGAACAAATAGAGAGGAGAGAAGAACGGGTGACGGGAGAGAAAAATAAGACGACACAGAAGAATTAAAAAAAAAAATCATTTTTTTATTTGAAATTTTACTATTTTACATCAAAATGTTCTTATAAATTTTTAGAATCTCAGTTTTTTTTTTTTTAATTTGTATTCAATCATGACATATTTCATCAAAAGTACAACAAATCTTCTTAAGAAATAATTAATCTCTTAGAAATTTTTATTCAAACGCTGACTAGAAGTAAATCTACCGTAAACAGTTGGGTAGTATGGATTTGAGATATCAAATTACTCCACGGACGGGTTTGTAATTTGAGCTATATATATAGACACAATGACATTTTAGCAATTTTAGCATACAAGAAAAATAGATTATGGTATTTACTATCAATAGTATAAGTTCAGAAGATATTGCAGAATAACCCCATTCACTATACAATTTAATATGTAATAATGTTCATAAATATCAACACCCTAAACATCACGTAAGAAGTAGGAACTCATCAAGGAAGAAAGAAGGCCAACATTGCAAAGATGAGACAAGCCAACCAAGTTCTAGCAGCTCGTAACTCATCCAAGAAAATTAACGATGAATGATTGAAAAAATTCCTCACCAGGTACGCATTTTGATACTAAATTTTCACAATAATGAATACATAGGTATTTCTCTCATACTTCATCTAGCATTAGATTCACATTTGTTGATTTAACAAGAGTGATGATTGCTATTCCTGCTAGTCCTCATCCCTGGCAAGGAACTGGACTCCTGTAGGAGAAATGGCCACAACCTTGATACAGATCATTCATCCATTCAGAGTAGGATATTCACTATCTACCCTAAAACTGCCACACTCTGCCAGAGCTTTTGCATTAAGCTCTCTACCATATTTCCAGACATAATTGAGACCAACAAGAAGCTCAGTGATTACTTCTTCTGTCTTATCTTGATTTGCAAAGTAAAGGGTCTGTACCAGCAGCACATTTGTCCGGGAAACAAAGCTCTGCTGCTCATAACTTCTCTCAGACTGCCATCTTATCATGTTATGAGCAAGTGGTGCCAGCCATTCCAGTATGCTTGACATTGCATCATTCCATTCTTCTGCTAGACTTGGGTCATAGATCGATGATGATGAAGCTATGGTCTTGGTAAATGGCTTTAACTTGGTCTTAAGGGCAGCTCTGACACGTACCGGTAACATATTGTACAGGTCATCTCTTGCATCCAGACCAATCAAGTGTGAAGAAGCTGCCAGTTTCTCAATCACAATGATAACATTTGCATAGTGCAGTGCCAGAGCAGCAGCACCCAGTGTGTCTGGTGGAGGATTCAATAGCTTGCGGAGAGGTTTGAACACCGATTGAGTATGATGAACAACTTTTCCAGTGCCAAGAGGAATTGAATTAACATCTTTGGGATTCTGAATTCCATGATGAACACCATTTGTACTTGACTGGCAGTCAGTGAATAGGGCATTGTCCCAAGCCATACACCCTTTGAAAGGTCCTACTTGAGTCAGTCTATTGGGTCTTGTGGGAGCTTCCTTCCCATAAAACCTCCAAATCTTGTTCTTTTTACTTCTTCCAGTAACAGGTATTGATTGATTCGATTTCCTTCCAAGAGGACCTGAGTAAAAATTGACACTTGTATACTTTCCTGAAATCAGGCCTGACTTAGTGGAAGAGTCACCAAGAGGACCAGAATTAGAAACATTTGCTTTATTTGTTGTTCTACCAATTGGACCTGATCTGGCGGTAATAGCATTAAGGGGTCCTGAAGAAAATCTGGCAATACTATTCTGTGATGGGTTGTAAGAAGATTGCAATAATGTGGAAACTGATTGACTTCTATAAATGAAATCTGTGTTCAGGACACTTGAATTATTGGTTCCACCAACACCAACCATCTCTTGAATTCCAAATACACGGTTGATCTTACAGAATATTGTGAATAACGACCTTGCTAAAAGAAGTATTGTGTAATCATATGTCCTGTTCCACAAAGAAATATCCTGCAAGTGCTTTACCTCCTGCCTCTTCATTGCAACCTTCTTCTGGTATTCCATTAAAGTTACACCATCTGATTCACCATGAGCCTTCACTCTTGTAAAAGTTTGCTCAAGATCAGCAAGCACTTCCATCTCTTGATACAAACTTGCATTAGTTGATATAAACTTTTCCATCCTTTTAATCTTTTTTTCCATCTTCTTGCCGGTGAATTCCCACCCATATGGATCAATGCCTGTACTGATAAATTCGTAAAAGGCATTTCCAAAACCTTTCAAAATTGGTTCGCTGCATTTCTTAGCAAGCCTGGCCACAAACTCCGCAACATGTGCCAAATTCTCAAGTGTCTCCAAACAGATTAAACGTTCAATGAAATGATCATCATCTGAGACAAGCTTTCTTATGCCCACCGAGTTTGTGATTTCCTCCCTTAATTTAACAATCTGTTTATCACTCAGAGACTGCCATAAATTAACTACCTTTGACATCAAACTTGCTATTTCAAATGCTAATACTTCAATGACCACCTTCTCGGAATTAGCATCATGCTTCCGAGGAGCTTTCCACAGATTACGAAACCATGATTCTGCAACCATTGCTTTTATTGGAAGATAAAACTGGGCTCTTCAAGATAAATCCACCTCCATAACTCTGCAATGCTCAGCAAATAAAATATAAAATGAGATAGTTAAAACAGACATTAACAATGTTTTACTCATTTCAGAGAAATTTCAGCCAGTATAAAAAAATTTCAAAGCCCAGATAACTGTCTCTAAATAATACCAAAGAAGCTATTAACACCAAACAAAATATGCATAATCTCTTTTTCTTACCTGCTATGTTTTATTATTCTGTCCCCACACCAGAAAAAGGAGATGATGAGATTGAGCTCAAAGTAATTCACTATGGTCTCCAGCAAACTTATTTGGTACTCTTATTTCTCCCTGCCATCAAACACTTACAGTCATGCCAAGCTATTCAAAGTGATTTAACATTCAAACTACATTACATTATCTATCTTCTTTTTATTCAGATGGTTCAGGCACAAAAATATATCAGTAGAATTTAAATGCATTTGTTTCTTTTTTTTTTCTAGCCACTCTATCTTGGTCCCCTTCACAACATATGGTTCACATTTATTCCACATAAGCATTTTAAAAGAATGGATAGATAGGGCTCAAGTAAATATTCTTTATGTTTTACATGTTTTGTCAAGGTATACAATTCTAAAAGATGTACTAATTCCTTGCATCAAATCATCAAAAGTAGACTGGTATGAAGTGGCTCTCCCATACAAAAGAATTAACATATATTCCAGTAAAAGAAAAAATAATGTTTATATTCTGTCTTGTTGCCCTCGTTGGTGTTTACCCTTGCCCTTGTAGTTTATGATGGATAGAAATGCTTCACCAAGAAGCAACTATGGAATATAACTCTTCAATTATTTCAAGTAAATACAACTGAAGAATATATACTGAAAAAAATACAAGACATAAACCAAAATATGGATCTTATTCTCTTTATTCCCTGTCTACTCATTCATTAAATCAAGAATTAACTGACATTCAAAGTTGAAAGGGACTACATTTTTTTGAGCAGATGGTTTCATATCAATTCACACTGCACTTATAATAACACAAATCCAAAATCTCATAGTTAAACCCAAATCCTACCAGCAAACCCAGATTCCAAAACTTTATTTTTTATTCTCCTTGATGAAAAAAAAAAGATTTGTCAACTTTACATCACTTCACCATCTTGTATGCTTATATGGATAATAACTATAGCAGCCAGAACTCAAATCTTAACACCATCAAGTGATTGCAGCAAAAGTGAAGACAAATAGTGTAGAATCAATTGGAGAAATGAACATGATGAAGTACAGTGGACGAATAGAGAGAGCCAGAAACTCACCGATCACGAAAAAAAGAGCAACCCGTGAATCTTTGAGGAAGTGAGAGAAAGAGAGAGAGAGGATGCAGTGTTATGAAATAAGATTGCACATGGAATGGAAACAAAGCAGAAACTGAGATACAGAGAGAAAGCGAGTGAAACTAATGCCCCCCAAAATAAATATATTTTTTCCGAATTTAAGTATTCAATGAAATCAATATTTCATACAACTCATTCAAAATCCAGCATCACATTTCTTATTAAAAATTTAACATCTCTTTAATTCAAGAATGTAGTAAGTATTTCTAATTTTTTCTGTTTAGAATTAGTTCTAAATACTAAATTAACAAGACGATAGGTTTAAGATATGTTTTTGTCTGTAAAATTAAATTTTTCTCTGTCCAAATACTGTTATACTTTTCTTTTCAAACTTAAAAAATAAATATAATCTTTTTACCTATTAAAAATAAATATTTTTGACATATCAATTAAAATAAAGAGTAAAATGTCAAATCATTTAAACAATTTAAATATTAACTTATTAAAACGTCTGACATATAAAAGATTAAAATTAATTTAAGTTAAAGAAACTATAATTATTCGTAATTTAAAATTTGAAGATCAAATATATTAAAATTTCGAATAACAACAAATTTTAATTTCGAATCGATATTCAAAATGTAAAAATATATTTAATTTTGGATTCCATTTGATCGAAAAGATATTAAAAATTCAAGTTTTCTGTTTTTTGAAAAATGGATAATACACACTATTGAAGAAAAAAAAAACAAAATTCATTATTATCCACGTAAAGTTTGTGAAAAAAAAAGGTGCATTCTATAGTGTTTAAAGTCTTGTTTTAAATGTTGAAAACATAAGTATAAGTTTAAATTTTTATATTAAGTGAAAATGAAAAAATTATAAATCAAAGGTTTTAATATTTTGAGTTACAAAAATGTTAATTTTTTCGTGTGAATTATTCTCGTATCTTATTTATATCGTGTCTTTCTAATTATACATTTCAAAAAAAAAAATATCTATCAAAAGATAATTTTTATTCAGTTCCGACATTAATTTAATCATCCATAAATAAATTTTAGCAATAGAAAACGTTGCTTTAAAAAAATTTCTATTGAGATTACTGAAAATGCCATCTGTTTGAAAAAAACAAACAGAATAATAATTAATCCCTTAAAAATCAAATTGATGTTTCAACAAATTCTGAAAACAAAATCCAGGAGTGTTCACCCACAAAATTTTCTTTGGTACAGCAACAAACAAATCATTGATGAGTCAATTTACAATACTTGCTTTGGACACACTTTTCAAAGAATTAAGAACAAATAATTCATCACTATATATATAAAATAAGGGTCCTTTGTTCACAAACCTGTGCCATATTTGGTACAACTTTTATCTTTCACAACTATAAAGTCATAAGCAAGTTTGAGGATTGGTTCTGCCCAGTTACTGCTACCATTTTTCTTCACCTGCTTTTCCTTTATCATTTAATAAAAAAAAATCGTAAAAGATGCTACTTTTATTTTCAATTTTAAATAGAACGAAGAAACTATTTAGTTGATCTTTTTTTCAATTTAATGTCACATTAAAGAGAGTGTTACGATGCATATGACAAAAAAAATTGAAAAAAAATTTCAATTGGGCTCCGCAACTATGAGGAGAGAGTCCCGTCATAATCATTAATGGAAGCTACGCGGGATTCTATCCTTTTACCAAAATACCCTCATCTTTTACAGACCCGGATCCGATGTTGTAAAGCAAAAGGTAAACGAGTGCGTTTAGGATCCGGAACCTTTTGTCCGACCCGAATTGCTACGACCGCGTTTAGTTTGGTAGGAATGAAAAGAATGTTTGGTACGTAGTAGTGATCATCTTTGCATCTTTTTCTTTTTGGTGAACTTTTTTGAGCCTTTGACTAATCAACGGATAACTTCTTCTTTTCAAAAAGTTTGTTAAGGTCTTTAAAAATAAACGAAAAACGCGAACAAAATAAAATAATGAAAAAAAAAATCAGAAATAATTTGCATGTTTTTAACTCGTTTATCATACTTTAATGATTTGGGTTGATTTAAATGTAAACTTGATATTATTGTTCAAGTTTTTTTTTATGTCAGCGTAAACATCCAAAGATGGTCCTTATTTTCTATTTACTGGGTACCTTAGTATTTTTAAAGCATTTTTTACCAGCGATGTTGTTAAAGGCATAATATAATATCCCTAAAAGAAGATTAATGGTGAAGAATTGGTAATTAATTTGGATAATTTGTATAAGTTTAGTGCTTTAAATTTCATATTCATCATTCTGAAGACAGAGTTGGTAATTTTTTAACGTAGTCAAAATTATATATGTAATGAAGTTGAGGTTGTTTCACTCATTAATTGCTTATGGAATAAGACAATAAGACAATATTATACACTTTCAGCTTTAATTTTAATGACTGTTTGTAATGATTATCCTACAGCTGTATGATGACAATGTTTTATTAGGTTTGACTAACTAGCTGACTATTTAACACACTTTCTCTTCGAATTTCCCTTTCTTTTAATATTAGATTAACAACCACTTAATTTACGACTTTATAGAAAAAAAAAAGCTTTTCATAATTTAATTGTGGAATTATAAGACATTAATTAATATCCTCACAAGAAAAGTTGATAAAGGTTAAAGTTGAAATTCAGAAATAAGCAATAACATATGAACGAGTTTTTTTTTTGGCAGATAAGATATTAATGACATTTGACATTTATAAAAAGAAAAGTAAATTCTCAATATTTTATTACGCAAGTAAATGGCAAATAATTGTCAAAATCTATTATTACTAGAGTAATGACTTGATAAGAATTTAAACACAAATTATGAATCAATAGAATTTAGTTTAATTTATCAAACAGTGAGTTATTTTAAAAAGTTTATATCTGTATCCAGTTAATAAAAAAAAAACACGCACAACGACGGAATGGAAATTATATTAAGTGTGTACTAAAAATGAAATGACAACAAAAGTTATGCATGTGGGGTTCAAAAGACTTGTGTTTTCTTACGTGAAACTAATTTAAATATGGCATGACAATAACAAAAACTTTGTATCCCATCTTAAAAAAGGTCATAACTAAGTAATATTACAAAAAAGATTAAGATAATCTATAGAGAAATCACTTTTAGTCCTCTTTGACTATAAAAATTGAAAACAAAATTAAAGTTATAAAAATGCTTATAATAGTTTTTTTGTTGTTGATAAATTAACGGAATCACTTCACATCTTTGTCAAGCACGTGTATTCGAAACATTTGAGAAAACAAAGTTGAGTGGATTCAAATGCAATAAGATTTCAAATTTCTTTTCTTCATCATTGCGTACCGAACTAATTTAAATCTGTAAGGATCTATGAATGCATGTTTGTTTGTATTAGTTGATTTAGCAATGTTAATTTATTAAGAATAATTATTTTCATTATTTGAGCAGAACAACACTTCTGCATTACTTTTAACACAATCTTAAGTTGTAAATATAATTAATTTGGGACGCTAATACAAATCTACCTAAACTATGATTTCAGAGTTGGAGACAACGAACACGAAAAGCATCAAGTGTGTATTTCTTATTGGGGAAAGGGGAAATAAGACAAGACCAGTAACATTGACTCCATGTTATCCCAATTTCGAAGAAAGTGCAATTGATTAAAAAATGTTCATCATTACAATTTTTAATTCTACTGTTTTGGAGAAAACTTTTGGCAGAAGACTTGAAGAAAAGCTAAGTGGAGAGTGAAAATACATGGCAAAGTGAACTAATCCGTTCACACTAACTACATGCCAAAAGAAGTTAAAAAAACACCTACCCTAACCTTTGTCATTTTAAAAAGGAAGAAAACACCTAAATGCGTTCTTCTTTTTGCCAATAAAATATTGGTTTCATCAGAAAAAACAAAATTACCTAAAACTTTAGCTTCCGGAGAACATTCAAAGTGCTTCTAGAAAACGTAAATCTGCTGGACCTGGGCCCAATATCCCTTTCTGTTCGCTTATCTTGCCCAGCCCAATAGCGGGTTCTACATGACCATTTATTATTTCATCATCTCGACAATTGGTTCCCTGTCGGAGAATGATAGCATGAGAGGTGAATACATGATTAAGGAATGTAAATGCATCACACAGAAAACAGAATTAACAATAATATGGATGCAAAATGATGTATATTTTGGTAAAGCAAAAACTTTGAATACAATATTTTGGAAAAGCAAAATCCATGAGTAAGAAGTTTTTGCACGTAATTAGTAATGTATAATATACAAAGCTGGACCATGGAAATGAGAAGCAATCTAGGATTTGAATGCTTAGAAAGTACAAACCCGTCCGCTTGAAGAAAGTCATTTCTTACTGTACGTGAGAAAGAAGTTAGGTAGCATAAGATCACCTCTTTGATCATAATGACCCTTTTGTCTAGAAGTTTTAAATGTACCACTTTCAAAAGAACTTTTCTAACATAATAAAATTTTGATTTTGTTTTAAGAAAAAATATCATTTTTGTTTTGTTGCTCCTTTTACATCCTCTATCCATGACTCACTCATCCATATATTATACAAAAGTGCACCATCCACCACTTTAATGGCTGAATTTATTACTGGGGATCCCACGTATACAAGTGGTCAATTTATATAAATGAGTATAAACCTTCTGTTACAAACTAATTTTACAATATTGAATTGAGTTTAAAATTCAACTAATTTTACAATATTGAATTGAGTTTAAAATTCATTTCTTAATATGATATCAAAAGTCATTTTACTTCAAAACTTATCCTAATGAAGTTTGTTGACCTGTGCATTCAACAAAATTATATGTATTTCGTAGAACAGAAAGCTTTGACTATACCAATTGAAAAAATTTTGAGAGATCAAATTCAAACAAAAGTTATCAAAAATGTAAATTCACACAATGATCACAACAGAGAAGACCAAATATGTAACTGAACAATTTAATTCATATTAAGATTGAAAATTAAATATGCATTCACGGTGTAGAAAAAATTATACTATCACTGATAAGTAGAATGAGTTTATTGACCTTTATAATAGCAGCTATTTTAAAAATTACGTTTGGTGGTTTTAAATTAGTTGGTAATATAGACACACATTAATAGAGCATGTCAATTAAACTCATTAAAATCTTATTATTTTTCATTTATTTTAAATCGATGTTTCGTAAAAGTATAGTAAAAGGTAAGCATGGCTTAATTTATGAAAATTATATTTGCAGAGCATGTTAGCTTTCACAATGCCAGTAATAAGTCAATGCTTAGTAACGAGCCAATGCTTAATTTGCAGTGGCCATCTTCCTAAAAGAAAAATTTATAAATAAAACTTGTCTGCTGGCTGCATGGTGAACAACGCCATCTTTTAAGAGATTGTTAAAAGGGCAAATTATATGGTACTTGCGTGATAGAATGAAGAGAAGAGGAAAAAAGGGCACCCGGCACATTCTTGGGAATAAGATAAATATTGATCAAAGTAAAAGTGGTAAATTAAGGTAAAATAGTCTATAATACTATCAGTTACCTCATCGTGATTATAACTTGCATCTTGCAATAATGGAGTCGCAACTGGGGGTGCAATTTCTGGGTCAGGCTTTTGAAATATAAAAGTGGTATAGAGACCTGCATTGGAATGGAAAATACAGTATCTGAGAATCTGCATAAATAATAGGTGAAAGTGACGTCAAGAAAGTTATAAGCAATAAAAATAATTAAAACATATTAATGCATCACCTAGCGCATCGTATGAACGTGGAAGAAGTCTTCCCCTCGGATCCAAGAGGTTTGGAACATAGTGTGTTAACAGGCCAGCTAATTGTGCTCTTAAGCAACAATCACAAAAGGTATATTCAATAAATATTCTTGAAAATTCCAAAAATCCTAATAACATATTTGAAGGATTTGGGAGGATTTTTCATCAGTCCCCACCAGAGAATGTCAAACTAACCTGTTGTCGTCATAAAATTCGGTTAAATTTTGAATCTCCACATACTCAAGGCCAGCTTCCCTGGCCAACCTATGGTTTTATGAAGCAAAACATCAGATGTATTAAAAAAAACATAATTGTAGATATGAGGTATGAACCAAACAAGCACAAGAAGTTACAAATATTTTCATCCTCTTTCACGGATACATTCCACATGGAATAGTCAATTTGGTGCGTTTGGAATATCTTTATGACTGAAAGTTAAAGTTTAAACAGAAATCTATTAAAAAATTGGCAATCAATCTTTTCCTTTCAAAATCAATTTTGCTAGGTAATATCATAGAACATCATCGGGTCACATTGGCACCAAACAACACAGCAATTCACAGTAATGAGTCATCCATCTTGATTTATGAGATACTAGAGGAAAACCTGATGAAACTTGGAAAATGAACCAAGCAATTGGTTTCAGCAGAGATGTCATTAGCAAATTTTAGCTGGTACCTCTTTCCAAATAACGGAAACCTGAAAATAATGAATAGACTTCAATGAATAACAACATGACTTAACTAAAATAACATAAGAAAAGAAGAAACAATATGCAGTTGATTGATTGAAATATGTACTTTTCTTCTTCAACTTCAAAAGTAATCATGTAATTCTCGGTCCGGATGCAGTTGGGAACAATGTTTGGCTTCATGCTGCTGCTTTTGTTATGATAGGCTTCAACATTCCTCTGGTATTTAGCCCTACACGACTACAATGTTATTTTATCTATTCTATTAGTGCATAAAGATCTCATGCGTACAATATGAATTACCAGAAAAACAATGAAGACAAACACCAATAGAATCCAAGTTCAAAAATATAAAATGGAGGAAAGGATGCAATTCATACATAGAAAATAGATAAAATAAATGCATGTATGAGAATGAACAAAATTGTCTAACCAAAATAAGATCATTTGTGATTATAGACTTTTTTTAAATTTCATCTGAAACCACTAGGCCATTCTTGTACCTTTTTCTCCCTCTGCGGGGCAGAAAGGGACCCCATTATAAATATAAATGCATTTGGCTTGATATTACACCTAAACGTTAATAAATAAATGAGTGAAAGAAGATTGAGAACTAAGACTTGATTCTAAGAAATAAAAAGCATAGCTAAAAGACATAATTCGGAAATCTCACACATAGGAAAGAATCACAATGTCAGAAGACGTATTATCCAGTTTAGAGGAACAGTTTAAGAGATGAAATTGAAAAAGGGGCATACTCAAGTACACCTTTAAGCATCCCAGGGCACTGTTTCCAGAATAACATATATTTTTGCTTGCAGTGACATCTAGGTGCACACAGATTAGGCGAAACTCTTACACGTTTTAACCTGAAGTAATAACTAATTGATGCCATCAAAAGGGTTCTTTCGACTGGAGTGTATAGTGACACTTTGGTTCAAAAAAGTGATGTCAGAGGGGTAACCCCTAACCAAATCAACAAAACGTAATTTGGACACTATAAATCAAACGAAGTTCCATCACCAATAAGCCAAATAAAAAGAATAGCCAAGACAAGGAAAAGGGAAAAATAAGAGACAATGCAACTAAACCCAAGAATAATAGGCCTCTGACAACTCCCATACCATATGGTAGATGAGTCAGGAGTAATACCAAGAAAATAACCCCCGGGTTTCAGCAGAGATGACACATTATGCAGTAGTTTCCGTGCTTTCTCTTCAGTCTCAAAACACAACTGCATTAGATATGTTTATCAGAAGAGGATTAACAGGAAAATCTCAAAGGATTAACTAAAACCCAAAATTCAAAGTTATTAGACAATCACTACAGTGTTATATTTCAAAAGGACTTAAGACTCTAACTGGGCTTGTTTATTCTATTCTTGAATAGTATTTTATCATACAAAAACAAAGCAACGTTTAATAATTAGACACCCTGGAAACAAGCTAAACAGCAACTATACTCAGACCTGCAAATACAATGATTCAAAACAAAATGAAAGTCAGACCTGCAAATGCTGCAAACAGCAGACAACATCAGCCACACTGATTTTCTCCTCCAAATGTGTTTCTATATTCTCCTGTCAAAAAACAAGAAGAAATATAGTTAATACGAATAATATATAATACAATTCCTTTTACTTCAATTCAAGGTAGTCTTAGGCACTAGGGGTTTCAAATTTCAACTTACCACACAGTGTAAGCCTCATTGGTCAAAAGTGACAAAAAAGGAATTAAAATGTTTGAATCATACTCCTTAAATTTATCAGATATATTCACCATGCAAGCATAACATTCACAGCAAAAATTCGAAAAATCAAGAAGTGCAGTTCAAAAAACCTAGTATGCTTATCGCCAAGAGTCTCATAAACTATTCTTATAATCACATTCTGACTATTGTATTGTATGTCCTTTTAGACTTTATATCAGAGAGCCAATAACAAGTAAAATGGCTTGAATTTTTTTTAAAGTGCTGTGAATAAGGAATTAAAGGCAGCTGCGGAGTCCTCCCAAACAAACCCTATGAAAATTTGCTCTCACTGGTAAAATGTTACGAGAAAACCTATTCTAGGGTTATAGAGAGCAAGCCAAAGAACAAGAACACAGGAAACTGCAAAATGAAAGGATTCCAAAACTGAGACAGAAGAGATAGAGAATACAGGTATGTTTGTCTGTTTACAGTATGAATGATTTTACAATAGCTAACTAAGGTTTATATACCTAGTGTACTGTCTGCTTAAGAGTCAGTCATGACCCCTATACAACCTTATTTCATAACAAAAATACCCTTCATTCCATCCTTGAGGTCAACAATGTTTTCAAAGGAGTGGTATTGTTATAACTGTTGTTTCTCAACAGTTTTTTTAACATCATCCGCCAAAGCCTTGTATAACTGCTGTTTCTTAACAGTTTTCTAGCTAAC
>Ga0099822_1003398_pt1 | contig 20408 bp, 12 predicted proteins | sample CowpeawhiteBW_FD_76839 | JGI IMG/M metagenome (GOLD analysis project Ga0099822, IMG submission 76839) | Root nodule microbial communities of legume samples collected from California USA - Cow pea white BW | ecosystem: Host-associated > Plants > Roots > Nodule | place: USA: California | collected...
ATATATATATATATATATATATATATATATATATATATATATATATATATATATATATATATATATATATGTATAACTTTATAATTATATAATTTACTAAATGTATTTTTAATCAATTCATTCCAATTATCATGACAAAACAGAATCAAGCGGTCCTTGCTTCATTTATCGTAACTAAACCCATTCATGGCACATATATTGACACAAATGAATAACATGTATCATGATATGAATGTCCAATATGGAATTTTTATGTAATGTGATCTTAACATACCCATTAGACCCTCCTTAAAGTTTACTAAGATCAAAAAATAAAATCATATTTTAAATATACTAAAACTTTATTTTTGCATAAATTATACTTGAACTATATAAGTTTATATCATGAAAACATCCAAAATTACAAATTCCCATTAAAACTAAATATCACTTAAAGAGATAACACCCGTACAAAAAGTGTGCTCATGAAACCTTTTAACATTAATCCTTTTAGTGAACGAATCCACAACCATGGAATTTGTGTTTATATGTTTTATAGGCATTTATTTACTTTGAAGTCTTTTTTAAGAAAGTAAGAATTTGATTGCTGGAAATTACAATTGTTAATTTGTTAAAAAAAAAAAACTTAAGTGGTCTTTTTATACCATCCACTATATAGCAAAATTTTGTTGCTAAATTTTGGTGATAACATGCTACAAACTTAATTGTCATAGTAGAAAAGGCATAAGAGACTTTTAATACTTTTTCACGAGATATCATCTCTACAAATATACAACCTGGTGTGAATTTCATATTATCTTGACATCCAACAAAATCAAAGTCAATATACCCAATGATCTCTATTTCATCTAACCTTCAATATGTGAATATATGATCTTTTATTCTCTATAAGTACAACACCTCACATTTAATGGTTTCTAATGGTCCATTATTAGACTACTTCACCATCCATACCACTCATACTTTCTCCCTCATTTCCATTATATTTTCCATACAACCTCCCTTGAAGTTGTGACTGTTCTTCTCCTTGCAAGGCCACATATGCACCTTTTTTATGAATGATGCATCACAAGTTTCCCCTCCAACATAATTGTCAACATACTCAATATCATAATGAATGTGAGGAGTATAAAGAGTATGTCTGGTGACCCAACAAAATGAATTTATGTTCATAAAATTTCACATCTCTTACAAGGAATTCATGGGATTCCAAATCATAAAATTTTAATCCCTTTTAGTATCATTGTCACTTCATACTTTCTTTATTTTCATATCAAATGATCTATAAACGAAGACAAAATAGTTCATAAACATAGACATAACTTCAATTTTATTGCATAACAAATAAATCCAAACTGCACGGGAATAATCATCAACAATTTTGAAGTAATATAGTGGCCCGTAAGATGAAGGAATGGGACAAGGTCCTTATAAATCACAATTAACTAATTCAAACAAACTACTTGTAGTATGCTCACTTAATAAAAAGTGATTCCTATATTGTTTAGCATAGGGGCATATATCATAAATTCTATTATTATTGCTTCTACTAAATTGACTCTTATGAGGGATGAACTTTAACACCTCTTTTGATAGGTGACCAAAATGTTTATGTCATAGATCATTGACGAATCCTTATATGACGTACATGCATGTATCTTCATAATACTTTGAAATAAAAAAAACAAAGTTTATTAGTCTGTTCACCCGCTCCAATCATTGTCCTCATCTTTTAGTTCTATATTACACACAAAACATAAACTAGATAATACAATTTGAGGCATTAATTAATTGTGATACAAAAATTAAGTTTAAAGTTAATTGAGTCACAAAAATGACATTGTCAAACTGCAAACCACCATCAAAATTCACATTGCGCTCCTTTGTAGTGATGGTATCTTTCCCATTCTACAATCCCACTAGTATGGTTGTAATCTTTTCAACATTTATCAAACAAGATAAATTTCCCGTCACATGGTGTGAGGCTCCCGTATCAATAATCCAAGGAATGTCATTCTTACCATGAAAACGATCCTTAGTGTTGAAAACATTCAAAATGTCAAAAAGTCATTGCCATTGTACTAGAGTGATGCTAAATATTCCTATTGACTCACCTAGGTTTGATAGAGCATCAGACTGCCCACCATTATTTTCCACCATAATCTCTTTTGGTTGTGGAGAAAAATGTTTTAGTTTTCCATAGGATTTTTATGAGGTTTGATACCATGATAAGTTTTACTGCAAGAAAACTCATTGTCTCTTTTATTTGAAAGCCACTAATATATATACATATCATAAGACACTCACCTTAATAAAGGCCAAAATATCACTCCTAAAAGTGTTCATCAAATAATGTCCATAATTATACCCATCAAATAGGCTAAGAATATTCTCCTAATTAATAATAAAATAAACAATCATAATTATAATATCTCAATACAAGTTAAATTTCTTGTGGTTGATATATTAAGTAAGACTGAATATTTCATGAGTTTTACTTATCCTTATAGTGTTGGTGAGGTGGCTCAAGTATTCATGGACACATTCTTTAAATTGCATGGTTTCCCTAAATCTATCACAAGTGATGAGGACACAATTTTTACAAGTAAATTTTGGTAAGAATTGATTTTTTTTCAAGGTGTACAAATCCACCTATCTTCGACTACCATCTCCAAATCGATGATCAAACTAAAGTAGTTAACATATGCTTAGAAACATATTTGAGATACATATGCGTAGAAAACCTTTAAGAATGGTCGAAATGACCACACCTAACAGAATGGTGGTATAAACCTCCTTTCATTACTTAATTTAGGTTGTTCACGGTCAACCTCAACTAGCTCACCTTCCATACTTTCTGGGTGCTTCTATAGTTGAATTATAGATCGCAACATGAATAAAATGGAAGAATTGTTGAAGTTAATTAAATTTCATCCAAGAAAGGCTTTAGGCATAACGAAATAATAGGCCGATAAACACAAATCTGACATACAATTTGTACCTAAAACCTTGGTTTACATGAAACTGCATCCTTACAAATAGGTTTCGATTGCAAATAAGAGTAATGCTAAATTGGCTTATAAACTTTTTGGTCAATTTCTTGTGTTGGAGAAGATTCAGGAAGTTGCCTATAAGATGTAGTTGCCACCTCAATTAAGGATTCATAATATTTTTCATGTTTCATAGTTGAAGAGACATGTTGGAGAAAGTATCATCTCAAGCACACTTTCAACTAGTGATGAAGATCTAATATTAGTTAAAGACCCTGAGATGATATTAGACATGATGACAAAAAAAAAGAAAAGGTAATTAGCCACAATGGTCTTGGTGAAATCGAAGCATCAACTAGTAGAATATGCAAGCTAGGAGTTTTATTATGGTTAAATATAGAAATATTCTCACTTCAAGCCTTGAGGCCAAGTCTATTTATAGGGGAAGGGTGTTTTAATTTTTAACATCCTTGAGTACACAAACTTTTTGATGGAATGGGAATGGATATAGGTCGTTTTAATGGTGCATATTAAATGATTGAAATTGCATAAAAGCCCACTTAGCTAGAGCTTATAAATGGAAATAAAGTTCTAGTGATACATGGTAACTAATTCTTGTATTCTTTCTCAATATTTCAAATCAATAACATTTTCTAGATTCCTTTCTTGCACTCCCTGTTTTCTCTCTCTTTGTTCTATAAATTCAATAGAGTTCCCTATACTTTACACATGACAAAATCTCATTTTTTTAACACATGAAGATAAGGAAACAAAATGACAAGGTAAGATATTAATCAAGTCATCTAATCAAATGAAAAATTAAATGATAGAGACTCAATTGAAAAATATAAAAAATTTGAATAACCAATAAACAAAAATAATAATAATAGGAATTCAATTAAAAATACAAAAAATTATAGGAGACTTAAAACTTAATTAAAGCTAAAGAAATTTCTTACCACAAATGTTTAATCATTTAAAATAAATTATTTATTTAATTTATGTAATATTTACAATTCAACTAATAATAATTGCTTAACACTAGAAGAAAACTCTTAAATAATAATCAATTTTAGTGACAAAAAATTGTTAGTCACTATAGTGACCAATTTAGATATCAATTTATATAAAAAAAGTCACTATTATGAATAAAAAATTATAATTGATCGTTAAATTGGTCATTGATTAATTAGAAACTAATTTAGAAACTAATTTCTTTAGTACCCAAAACCTTGGTAGTTAATGTTTAGTGACCAATTTATAAACTAATTCCTTTAGTAATCAAAACCTTGGTAGTTAAATTTTAGAGACCAATTATAATTTTTTATTCATAATAGTGACCATTTTAGTAACCAATAATTTTGTATTTTGTAAATTGGTATCTAAATTGGTTCATATAGTGACTAACAATTTTTTTGTCGCTAAAATTGGTTGTTAATGAGATATTTTTTTATAGTGTAATGAGATTTCGAAAGTATTTGACAGTAAATCTTTAATTAAAAAAAATCAATTTAAAAGATTGAAAAAATAAAATAGAATTGATGAGTTGAATTTAAACAAGACCTGTGTTTACACTACATGAAAATTCTTAAGTAATGACCAATTTTAGTGACCAAATATATGTTTAGAGACCAATTTCCTAATTAGAGACCAATTCCTTAGGTAGTCAAAACCTTAGTAACTAATGTTAGTGACCAATTTAGAGATGAATTCATAATAGAAACTATTTTAGTTACAATTCAGAGAGTAATTATAAGTTTTTGAAACTATTTTAGTTACCAATAATTTTTAGTTTATAAATTGATATCTAAATTTGTCACTATAGTGAGTCAGTGACCAATTTAGAGATTAATTCATGATATAAAATATTACCAATTTAGAGACCAATTATAATTTTTTGAAACTATTTTAGTTACCAATAATTTTTAGTTTATAAATTCATATCTAAATTTGTCATCATAGTGACTATTTATTTTTTGTTACTAAAATTGGTAATTTTTCAAGGATTTTATTCTAGTGTTCTAGAATTTTCACACAAGCACTACAAGAAAACTCCTAAATAATAACTAAATATAGTGACAAAGTTAGATACCAATTTACGAAACTAAAAATTATTGGTTATTAAAATAGTCACTATTATCAATAAAAAATTATAATTGATCACTAAATTGGTCTCTAAAATTAGTTACCAAAATTTTGGCTGATTTAGTTGTTAAATTGATCACTAAAAATTAGTTATCAAAGTTTTGGGTACCAAAGAAATTAGTTTCTAATTAATTAGTGATCAATTTAGTGACCAACCATTGTTCCTTATTCATAATAGTAATTATTTTAATAACCAATAATTTTTAGTTTTGTAAATTACACTACTACAAATTCCCATATTACATGGGAATTTTCTTGCAAATTTGTTAAAAAAATTTGCAAGAAAAGGCTTTTTCCTGCTATTTTTTCTAAGAATTTTAATTGGAAAGTAATCCTTCGTGGATAATTATTTCCTACAAAATTATAAAATTCACAAGTATTTCTTACAAAATTTGTTGCGAAAAGTGTTTTATACAAAATATTTTGCAAAAAAATTGATAGCAATTTCCTATAATTTTTTTTTCATAACAAAATTTATAAATATTTCCTACAAAAAAAATTTCAAAACAAAATTGGCAGGAAATATGAGTTTCTAATTAGGAATTTTCTTGGAGTGAACATAAAAGTTTGTAGAATAGTTGTGTGAAAATGCATACACATCTTTTTCTCAAATAATTCTTAACTAAAATTTTTAAAACATAAAATAAGAAAAGTCAAAATTTATTAAAGAAAAACTGAATATACATAATCGAACTAATTTGGTAGTATAAATGTCACTACAAGAAAACTCTTAAAGAATAATCAATTTTAGTAACAAAAAATTGTTAGTAACTACAATGACCAATTTAGATACCAATTTAAAAAATAAAAAGTTGTTGGTTAATAACATAGTAACTATTATGAATAAAAAATTATAATTGGTCATTGATTACTAATTAATTAAAGACTAATTTAGAAATTAATTCCTTTGGTAGCAAAAATATTGGTAGTTAATGTTTAATGACAAATTTTCTTTGGTAGCCAAAACCTTTGTAGCTAAATTTTAGAAACCAATTTAAAGACCAATTATAATTTTTTATTTACAATAATGACTATTTTAGTAACTAATAATTTTTTATTTCATAAATTAGTTTCTAAATTGGTTGCTTTAGTGACTAATAATATTTGGTCACTAAAATTGGTTGTTAATGAAATATTTTCTTGTTCTAAGTCCTTTTAAAAGAAAACAACAAGAAAAAAATGATGCTTTTATAATTAAAATAATTCATCCCCAAATTAAATTTACGTGAAATAATTTTATAATTAATTTTAATTAATGGAAACGTCATTTATATTTTATTCTTAGAAGTGTTTATAAAGAATTTTATCTAGTTATAATTTCTAGCAAATTACCTCATTTTAGTTCAAATACCTGCATATTTTCAAAATTTTAATCAATATTTAATTTAAATACTATTTTCATATTCATAGTTCCAAATATAAATTGATGCATGTTTAATTTTTATTAAATAACAATTTTCTATAAGGTTGACTCAAGAAGATGTCCAGATTTTTTATTAGGGCTTTTTGTGTTGTCTTCTACTTAGGATTAAAAATACACTATATTCATATTTTAAAAATCTTCTAATACATTTTAAAACTTCAAAATCAATGGTCTTTAATATATTTTAAAGGCATAGTAAAGGAACAAAAAATCCAACAAAAAATCCAAATTCATCAAAAAGTCAATACTCATGATAAAAGATGATCATTTTGTAAATTATTATATGTATGTCCAATAATTACACACAGTTTAATAGTTGAGATTAAAAACAATTTAAATCTATCTCTTCATCTTTTGAAATACCTTCTAACAACACAATTATGATGGAGCTTTGAATTTCAAATTGGACAATATCTCATATGTGGTAACTAAACCTAACAATGTTATCTTAATGAATTTTAGGTTAGATAATTGGTATCATATGTGGAACAAAAAAGCAATTCCAAAGATGAATTATCGTTCCATATGAGAATGGAAAAGTGACTCCAAATATGAACTCCCATTTCCTTAGTTTTCAGAGAGGGGAATGAACCCTTGTTCCCTTTAGACCTGGGTTTGTTCCAGTACATTCAATAATCTTAGATTACTTAAGGGTCGAGGTAAAGAGCATTTTAATAAACCGAGGATGAACGATCATTCCTCTTAGACCTCGATTGGGAGCTAATGATTGTTTCTCAACAATCATTTCCCAGCACATGCACTGGTGCGTAGTAGTATCAACAAGTGTCGTATCCATAGGGATTTAACAAGTATATTGGTAGTTTGCTTTCTAGGTTTTTGGTTGTGATAAAGAGTGTAAGTAAAAATAGATAGTAGTAATTAGATAGATTGAGTGGAGTATGTGCTATGAATTGATTTCATCTCATCTTCTTCTATTACACCACTACCATCTTGTTTACTTACTATGCAAATTATTCAATGTCCTGGAGTACTCTTTCTTTGTAGATCTAGGTTCATCCCTAAATCCATATAACCTAAGGACTTCAAACCCAATGTGATTCCTCAACTCTTGGTAGAATGAATCATTACTTTAATGTGCATGACTCATTGAATGAATCCTTGCATTTTTAGGATCCTTTCATCCAACATCCCCTCTGGCTACTTAAATAAGCATCAATATAGGTATGATTATCTGATTGGACCACAGTTTGAGACCAGTTTCCCAACTCAATCCAAACCAGTTAAATAGATGAATGATCAAGTCATCATTAAGCATAAATCAAACCATAAACAATTGAATGAAAGAAAAGATAAATATCCAATAAGTAGAAGTATATAGAATCAGAATTGATTACATCAAACCTGGACACAAGGGAGTGCAACTACTCATAGAATTTTACAATGCAATTCCAACAACATCTACACATAAGATTTACATTAAGAGCATCTCCCTCATGCCTCACAGACCATATTCTCTCTTACTGCTACATTTCTAACACATTTCAATTCCTAAAATTAAGACATGAAGTCTTTATTTATAGGAATTTTTGGGCGGTGCTCAGCCGAACTTTTGGTGCCCAAACACAAATGGTTTCTTCACAAGTGGGTTTCCTTCTCAGCTCAACCCCTTGTCCTGATGCTTAGCACGGGACATTTTCTTCTTGGAAGGGCATTCTTGGTTGCTCAGCCTCATGGATTTGTGCTCTAGGTTTCCTTGCAAAAAGTTTCCTTACGAGACTCAACTCTATTTATTGTGCTAAGCCAAAAAGTCAAAATATGTTGTCTTGTCTTTTCTACTTCCATGGCTAAGCTCCAGTATTGTGGTTCAACTGCATACTTGATATTTTCTTTTATATTTACTGCAAAGCAATAAAATATCATTACAATTCATATAAATATATTTCTCAATACCTCATTTTGTATTTTAAGCTTAAGGAGATTCGTGTTATACACAAATAGCACCATTTGATACATAATAAGTGTCAATTTTAGATGGAAAATTTATTTATTCTTGACACGTATTAGGAGCCTATTCCAGTATATCCATTGGTCCCATATTGACTAGGAGTCGAGGTCAAAGACAATTTAAATACACCTTCGTCCCTTAACCATCTCATGAGAAAACAAGGGGGCCATTATGTTATTCAGTTTAGGAAATGATATTGATACCACACTCAAGAAAGATCCAAATGTGAGTGATAAGTCATGAACTTAATCACAATAGCTAGGTTACTCTAATATGATCAAATTTGGGTTCTTACAAGTCATAAGTCCAAAAGGGTCTCACAAAGAGAGAATTAAACTTGTTTAGGAATATATATATATATATATATATATATATATATAATCAATCATATTACAAGTTCATTCTTTCATAGGATGAATAAGGTAAGACCTTTTGATTTTTACATTGATTCTTAATAAGTAATATTAAATATTCACTAATAATTAACTCACACTTATCTTGCCTTTAATACCCATTATCAGATAAAAATGACATTGACATCCTTAGGATCATATTACCCTCCGAGATGTATTTTAAGGACAAAATCATGATAGAGTTTCAAACTCCAAACTTTTAAAATACTAATTTATCTCTCAACCCTTCACGAGGCCTTTTAAGGACAAATTGTGATGGAATTCTTAGCTCGAAAGTAGTCAATACTCAAATATGGTCATTAACCCTAACAATGTTATCTCAACTAACTTGAGGTTGAACATTGGTGTTGTATGTGGAAATAAACAAGTGGTTTCATAGACAAACTCTTGTTCTATAGGAGAATAGAAAAAGTGTTCTAAAGACAACATCTAGTTCTTTTTGTCCTAAATTGAGCAAAATGGAAATGTTGTTTCATAGAAAAATCCTTACTGATGGACTTGTTCTGATACACTACATAGTCTCACATGAGTTAGAAGTAGAATTCAAGAAAAATATTCTTTTCCTCCTTTAACCTTTCAAGTTGTCCTTTTAAAACTGTTATGAAATTCTAAGTTCTAGAATAAATAATACATCAAATAGGACGGTTAATCTTAACAAAACAATCTCATATATACCAAAAGATAATAGTCATTAAAAAAATTGCATAAACACATTAAAAGTAGACTTTATAGCGTGGAGGAGTGAAAAGTCTCTCATTTTCCAAACTAAAAATAAGTCAAATTTAAAATCTTAACAAATTAGCAAAGTATCATAAAATATTAAATTGGTGCTTAAAAATAAATACTTGATTGAAATTTTTGTGTGAATAATTTCTTGAAAAATAAATATTTGATTAAATTTTTTCTGGTAAATGTTGTTGCAAAAATTATTTATTTTTATATAAATAATTTTATATCAAAATAAAGCAAAAGTAGGTTTAGAAGTTCAAATATCAAATAGTCATAAAAAAATTATACGTAAACATATATAATTTGAAGAACTGCGAAAATTATTAGAAATTAAGCAACTCAGTTTTATTGTGAGAGAAATCAGCCAAAATGCTTATTGTGTGAGCTAACTGCCCCTAAAAAAATTGAGCACCCCAAATGAAGTTTATACCAAAACTAAAACATGAAATAACAACATATATCTCTCATGTCTATATATAAGGTTATATATAAATATAAAATAAGTCTATTTTCTAATATTGAGTCAGGTTTGTTAAATTATTTTAAAATAAATAAATAAATTGATTCTTCAATATTGAGTTAGAAAGTTCTAAGGTAAGAAAATATGAAAAGAAAGTATTATTAAGTTTATATATCTACTTACAAGTTCTACAAGTGCAACATTGCGCTTTACATTATAAGTGGATAATATCTAATGTAGTTACCAAAAATAATATCTTGCAGTTTCTTTCTATTTCTTCTATAACAATGCAATTCTTGTTGTGTAGGATTTGTCCATGGTGCAAATTAATGGAACAAACAAAGGAGAATCAGAAGCATTGCTGACATGACATGAAAAGGAGCATCACAAAATTTTCAGCAGTTTAGTTTGGTTCCATGGAACATAGTAATAGCCCCGTGGAGACGGATTTCGTGGAAGTGACATTGGAGGAAGGAATCTCGGGTTCCGTCAAAGTACACAAAGTTGTTCCACCACCCTACAAGAGCAGCCTTCAAAAGTTCTTCGCCAAGGTCAAGGAAACCTTTTTCCCTGATGATCCCCTTCGCCAATTTAAGGGACAACCTCTTCCCAGAAAACTAATCCTTGGAGCTCAATATTTATTCCCTTTGCTTCAATGGGCTCCTACTTACAACCTCAATCTCTTCAAATCTGATCTTATTTCTGGTCTCACAATTGCAAGTTTGGCCATCCCTCAGGTTAGCCATCTCCAAAAGTTTTAACTTTCACAATTTGTTTTGAAATTGTGACCACGTTGGACCTTCATCAAGTTCAATTTGTTTTATGGTCTAGAGTATATAAATGGATACAAATCTTATTTTATAAGTCATGTTTGTGGGGTTGAATTAAGTTTAAAGTCTACTTTTTAATATGGTATCATAGTCATGAGTCTTAGCCTACTTTTGCGAAATTTATTGTTTGTTAGATATATTGTTCCACCTATAATCAATCATCGATTCATCCATTAATATCTAGTACCATGCTCAATTTGTATATATACTATAGCTGAGTAAGTGTATTAGAAATATTTAGATAAAATCAATTGAAAATATATAAATGGATAAAAACCTATCTTACGATCCAGTTTTGTAATAATGAGGTTCACATTTAAAGATATGGTACACAAAGATAATTGATGTTTGTATTTACTTGCTTTTGTTCTTAAATTGTGTGTTGTGATCCAGGGAATCAGCTATGCTAAGCTTGCAAATCTTCCTGCAATTCATGGACTCTGTGAGTGTGTTGATTTTGGGTGCAGTGTGGGCTATGTTTATTTTAGTTGAGAAATGAGCACCTTGCTAACTAGTGGTGTTGCTTGAACTATTTTTGGTGCATATATATTTCAGATTCTAGTTTTGTTCCTCCCCTTGTGTATGTTGTTCTTGGAAGCTCAATGGATCTTGCAGTAGGACCCGTTTCCATTGCTTCCCTAGTGCTAGGATCCATGATCAATGAGGAAGTTTCTGCCACCGAAGAACCTGATCTCTTTCTCAAATTAGCCTTGACTTCAACATTCTTCGCTGGGCTCTTTCAAGCAGCCCTTGGAATTCTAAGGTCACCAATCACACTTTGATTTTGACCTTTATCTCCATTAAAATTCAAAGCTTAAAAAGTGAGAACAAAAATGATTGCAGGCTTGGATTTATCATTGATTTTCTATCAAAGGCAATCCTTATAGGGTTCATGGGTGGATCCGCTGTAATTGTAGGTCTGCAACAGCTGAAGGGTCTTCTCGGAATCAAACATTTCACCAGCAAGATGGCCATCATTCCTGTTTTGAGTTCTGTCTTTCACAACATCGACGAGGTTCTTCCTCTCTTCTTCGTCTCACTGCTCTATCTACTTTATTAACGGAAAATGTTGTCATATTTTTGCAGTGGTCCTGGCAAACAATAGTCATGGGGATTTGCTTCCTCGTGTTTCTGCTAGGTGCAAGACACGTGGTATGCTTTTATTTCTCATCTTTTTACTCACTTATATGTTTCCACAATGCTTTTATGCCCATTGTTTTCAAATTTTTTTTTTTCCAATTTTTTTTAAATAAAAAAGTATACTTTAATAACACCAATTTTCCAATTTTACTAACTTATATGTTTCGACAAGGAAAATAATAAGTTAACAAACTTTTTTCTTACAAATTTTTGACAAAGTTCTAATTTAAGTAAAAATATATTATTTTATTTTAGTTAAAAAATAAAAAATTAATTTATTTTAATTCTATTTAAGGAAAGTTTGTCGATTTGTCAAAACATCAAAACACAGTCAAAAGATAATTTTCTTTTCGACAATGCTTTTATGCTCATTGTTTTCAAAAAAAAAAAATCAATTTTTTTAAATAAAAAAGTATACTTTAATAACACCAATTTTACAATTTTCCTTATCTTACATTTTCGTAACAATATAATAAAATCGCATACCAATAGTACAGGGTCCATATGAGAAAAAAGTGAAATTATCTCTTAAATATCTTTTATTTTCTTTAAAGTTAATACTTTTTGACTTTGGTTCTTAGAATATTCTTTGCGTTTTATTTTTATAAAATTTGAAACTTTTATTTCATTTTTATAAAATATAACAATTTGTATTTTAGAGCTCGTAAAATATGTTTTTACTTATATCTCTTCAAAATTTAAAATTAATATTTTTAATCTATAATATTTATTTTAAAATAAATTAATAATATTTTTGTAATATCAATTACAAACAGAAAATAGATTGAATACAGTAATCAATCGCTTGTTTCTTTTCTTACATAATCTCAAAGTAGGAGAGTAGTAGTGACATTCTGTAAGTGATTCAACTATTGTGAATTCCTAATGATCTAGTACAAACTCCATGATAAGATACTATATAGTATCAAATAGACTAATTGCTAGAAATTTTTAAATAATAATCATTAATATATATATATATATATATTAAAGTTAGAAAGTAACGAAGAATATGTATTATTTTTAAAAATTTAATCAATGTTTATTATTTAAATATTTGTTAATTTAGTTTATACTTTATTTTAATATTAACATAATTATAATTTTGTCGTTATTATATTGTTAAAAAATTTATTTCTTTTTTCCTTTTTAATTTGTTTTCTTTTAGGCAAAGGTTTTTTCAAAGAAAAATATTTTTGTGACACCATTTACGTCACTTGACAATCCACTTTTGAAAGTATGTTAGTCATTAAATAAATAGATTTTTTGTATTTGTAAAAGAAAAAGAAAAATAATAAATAATAAAATGTGTGTAAAAATTCGTGAGGTGTGAAAATAATATTCTTTTTTTTAAGGACTATTATACTTTGAGAAACTATTTTTTTATAAAGTTTGACAAAATTTATTTATTTTTTTAAATAGGGTGAGGGTAGTATATATATGGTACTAACTTGTAGAAAAATAAACTTGTGCAGAGCATGAAGAAACCAGAGTTATTCTGGGTCTCAGCTGGTGCTCCGCTTTTGTCTGTCATCATTTCTACTGCGCTGGCTTTTGCAATAAAGGCTCAACGTCATGGCATCAGTGTGGTAACTCTCTCCATCACATTGCTTCTGTAATCACTATCAATGAATTTTAAGAGCTACATGTTACTAATAACTATCAGTGTGGTTGCTAGATTGGAAAATTGCCTAGAGGAGTAAATCCTCCTTCAGCAGATAAGCTACTCTTTCGAGGTGATCATCTGGGTCTGGCCATCAAAACTGGCCTTATTACTGGTCTTTTATCCCTCACAGTAAGTTTCATTCGATATCAAATACCTTTTTCTTCCATATCTCCCACGTCAATAACATGGTTATAAGTTTTAATGATACTTGGTATTTTCAAACAGGAAGGAATTGCAGTTGGAAGAACATTTGCTACCATAAGAAACTACAAAGTGGATGGAAATAAGGAAATGATGGCAATCGGATTCATGAATGTGGTTGGCTCCACAACATCCTGCTATGTTACAACAGGTTGGTTGGAGTTCGTAGCCTAAAAAGCCTTGTCAATTAGTGAAGCCCTTGTATATAAAGGTGTCAAAATCAATGATATTAACCCATTTAAACTATGAACTTCAGGATCTTTCTCTCGCTCAGCTATCAATCACAACGCAGGTGCTAAAACTGGAATGTCCAACGTTGTAATGTCTGTGACGGTCTTGGTGACACTGCTGTTTCTCATGCCATTGTTCCAATACACACCAAATGTTATATTGGGTGCAATCATAATAACTGCTGTAATTGGCCTCATTGATATTTCTTCTGCTTATCTCATCTGGAAGATAGACAAATTCGATTTCATTGTCATGTTGACAGCATTCCTTGGTGTCATTTTTATCTCTGTCCAAGTCGGCCTAGCTATTTCAGTAAGCTCATTGTTTCACCAATTTGTCTACAATTCTGCATTTTTAGAATTTATAGACTTTTCAATGATAAATCCAGTGATTTGTTGAAAGTCCACGTCAATTTAAAATATATAAATCGATAAGGTTGGATGAAACTTAATTTCTAATTTCTTGATTTAACATTCTAAGAGCTCTTAGATTAATCATTGTGATTGACAACAGAAATACTATCTTGTTGATCAGGTCGCATTATCAGTTTTAAGGATACTCCTGCAAGTTACAAGGCCTAAAACATCAATGTTGGGGAACATACCTGCGACAAACATATATAGAAATATTCATCATTATAAGGAAGCCATAAGAGTACCTGGTTTTCTTATTTTAAGAATAGAGGCTCCCATCAACTTTGCAAACATCACATATCTCAACGAGAGGTTGATTTCATACCTACAAATTTATGACTTTGTGAAACTTCTGCTCTGGTCATTGTTCTCATTGTTGTTCAACCATTTGCTTTTATTCTCAGAATATATCGGTGGGTAGAAGAAGAACAAGCTACGATAAACGAAAACGTCTGCCTTCAATTTCTTATTCTTGACATGTCAGGTAACTAAGTGAGTTAATTATAATTCTTTGTCTGCAAAATGGGATACTCAGAGAATAGTAAATGATATGATGTTGGGATTTTCAGCTGTGAGTACCATAGACACAAGTGGAGTATCACTTTTCAAGGACTTGAAAAACGCATTGACAATGAAGGGTGTTTCGGTAAGTACGCTAAAGATGATTACAGAAGTTCATAGATAGGAATTAAAGGTCAAGTGTGATGAGTAAGTTGAATGAATTGTGACAGATTGTGTTGGTGAATCCTCTAGCTGAGGTGATAGAGAAGCTGCAAAAAACAGATGATGCCCATCATTTCATTCGAGCAGAATTCCTTTTCTTAACAGTTGGAGAGGCTGTAGCATCACTTTCATCAGCAATGAAGAGACAAACACCAACCGTGCAAGACGCGAGGGGGGATTTACAATTGTGACCGAGGACTGATTTGAACTTAAGATAGCAGAAAAAAAAAGTTTCAAAAAGAACAGTAGCAGGGTGGTGGCAGAGTGAATAGAAAAGTTGGTTCAACTGTTTATTATCTCCTCATGTAATTGAAACCCTGTTTCCTAGATTCTCTTCAAACTAAACCAATCCTTGATACTGAATTGAAGTGGTAGTAAGTTATTGGCTGTGAACTTAGACATTCAAGAATCAAGTTGATTTCCATGCAAAGAAAAAACCCAAAAGAGTAATCCACAATGCTACTCAAGTCAATGTAAATAACATTCACTTCTGAAATAAAATTGTTTAGGAAAGCTAAATTGAACTGCATAGAAGCTTTAATTGAGTTTAAGATATCTGTTATAATAGTTGGTTACACAAAAAAGCAGTAGAAAGGTAAATAATATAATAATACATCAAAAATTTATATATTTAATTATTGTCACTAATAAAATAAAATTAAATATATAATTTAGTATAACAATAACTAAAAAAGAAATCACACATATATAAAAAATTATCAAAAGAAAATTTAATAATAATCAAACCACACTTAAAATTCAGTTATAAAACACACAAAGTACAATGTTTTTTTTTTCTATTTTCATAAAATAAAAAATTAATATACAAGAGGCTGATTAAACTAATATTTTACTATCAAGTGAGACAAGAGAGAATTACTTTCTTCTTTATTTTTTCAAGAATGAAAGAAAACCGCTGAAAGATGAGAGCAAAAATAATATTTTTTCTCTTCAGAAACAAAAGAAGATAGGTGATAACAATTTGTGAGAAACTCAAGACATATAATGGAACCACAACTAAAATTCAGTTATAAAAAAAACACACAATATAATATTTTTTTCTTCTATGTTCATAAAATAAAAAATTAATATAAAACAGACTCATTAAATAAATTATTAAATTAATATTTCACTATCAATTGAGACCAAAGAATTACCTTCTTTTTTTTCCCACGAGTATGGAAGAGAACACCGGAGAGATAAGAGCAAAAATGATAGATCTTTTTCTCTTCAAAAACAAAAGAAAATAGTTGAGAATGAAATATGAGAACAATTTGTGAGAAACTCAAGACATATAATGGAACCACAATTAAGATTCGGTTATAAAAAAAACACACAGTACAATATATTTTTTTCTATATTCATGAAATAAACAATTAATATAAAAGAGGATCATTAAATAAATTATTAAACTAATATTTCACTATCAACTGACCAAAGAATTACCTTCTTCTTTACTTCCATGAGAATGGAAGGAAGAGGACAGAGGATAAATAAGAGCAAAAATAATAATTTTTTTCTCTTCAAAAATAAGAAAAAATAGGTGAAAATGGAACATGAGAACAATTTGTGAGAAACTCAAACCATAATAAATAAAAAAATAAAAAATATCTTGATAAATCTTTTTATTCTTTATTTTTTATTATGTTTAATTTTATATTTTATTATTTCTTAACATTAATTATTAAGTTTATAAAAGAAATAAAATATTTGATTTAATTATAATATATTTTTTAATATTTATAATATAAAAAAATTTAAAACTTTGGGGGGCCATGGCCCCTCCCTGCACCAACAGTGCTCCGCCATTGAATATAAACATGTATGTACATAAATAAGAGTGTGTTCTGGATGAGAATAAAGGAGCGCGTTATAGAAACTAAGATTGGGTGCAATCATATCCATGAACTAAACTGGAACAGTCTCTGTCAGTTGTTCTATTTCTGTGAAATTGCTACATTCTATTCTTATTTAATAAATACAAATAATAAAATATATTTGAAGTTAAATAATTCAATATCCTCCACTGATTTAGCTATAAACATTTTGTCTCTCTTACAAAAAAATATATTAAATAAATAATAAGCTTATTTAATATCTTAAAAAGTAAAATATATTTGTATTGTTAAGGAATTAAATTACTCAGGTGTATGTAAATTACTTTAGAATTTATTGGAGGCAGCCTAAATATGAAAATATATCAGCACAATATTCACGCTGATATGGTGCCAATCCAGAATGGGATTTGATTGACAAATCAAATCCAATCAAGGGATTTATTTAGCATGTTTATATCATGTTTGTTAATTGATATATGTAAATATTTTGTTCCCGTAAACATTGCTGATGTAATATGTATATATATATATATATATGGTTGGTTCATTGATAATAAAATCATCACAAATTCTTTCACTAATACTTTCTAATATAGTTCGATATGGCATTAGAGCAAGATCTATGGGAAGAAGGAAAAGTTGATTAACCTAAGGGTGAACGTGAAGCAAAGATTGGTGATAAAGGGAAACATGTGTTTTCTCCTTATGACCTCAATTCAAATGACAACCCAAGAAACATCACTTCTCAAGTTCAACTACGAGGCGAGAACTATGAGGAATGGGCTTGTGCCATGCGAACATCTTACATGCTAAAAGAAAGTGGGGGTTTGTTGAAGGCATTGTTGAACGATCCAAAGAAGGAACAGTGGAACTCGAAGATTGGTGGACAGTCCAATCTATGTTGATTTCATGGATTTTGAATACTGTAGAGCCAAGGTTGCACTCTACAATTTCGTATGCAGAAAATGCAAAGGAACTATGGAGCGATATCCAAGAAAGGCTCTCAATTGCAAATGGCCCAAGGATACATCAACCTAAATCAGAATTGGCAGGCTGCAAGCAAGGATGGATGGCCATAGTTGAATACTATGGAAAGCTGAAAGTGCTATGGGATGAACTCGCTAATTATGAGAAAGTCCCAGTATGCACATGTGCCAACTGCACTTGTAATCTGTCCACCAAGCTGGAAAAACGAAAAGAAGAAGAAAAGGTGCACAAGTTTCTTATGGGGTTAGATGATGCCACAGATGGAACGGTGCGCTCAAGCTTGCTCACATGCGATCCATTGCTTTCTTTGAATCGAGTATACTCGATCCTAATCCAAGAGGAACATGTCCGAATAATTACAAGAACACAAGAAGAACGAGGTGAAATTATGGGTCTTATGGCACATGCAAAGGGAAGAAATCGTTAGGAAACCAAGGACAAAAATCAAACTTGCAGTAACTATAGCAGATTGGGATACACTGCTGAAAGTTGCTTCCAATTGATTGGATATCCGAATGGTGGGGGGGAAAGACCCAAAACTGACGGAAAAGCTAGTGGAAAGACCAAGATGTTGCATCGATCTGGTGCAGGACGAGGGAAAGGAGCAAGTTTGAAAGCCAATGTTGCACAAGCACATGTAATCGGTTGTGCAGTCAAACTAATGACAGACGCAGACAAATATGGTCTTGCTGGATTAACAACTTATCAATGGCAAAAGTTAGTAGACATGCTCAACAAAGGCGAAAATAATGAAAAGATGACAGGTATTTGCAAATTTGCATCCTGAATTATTGATACAGGAGCCTCAAATCATATGGCTGGAAGCATGAAAGAAATGCCTGATGTACATGATATTCTGCCATGTCTAGTTGGATTGCCCAATGGAGAACACACAAATGCAACAAAAGAAGGAATTGTGTATTTAGGGGGACAGCTGAAACTTGCCAATGTTCTCTTTGTCCCGAATTTGAACTGCAATCTCCTATCTGTATCGTAATTGTTAGATGAGTCAAATTGTGTTATACAATTCACTAATAATTGTGTGTATTGCAGGACCACATTTCGAGGATGGTGATTGGAGTGGGTAAACATAAATATGGGCTTTATTACCTCTGTGGTGCTCAGAGACTACAAGTTAAAAAGGCAGACAATGTGGATTGTATGGAATTGTGGCACAAGCGCTTAGGGCATCCATCCTTTAAAGTTACAGAACTCATTTCTGGATTTGGTAAAAATAAATTTGAGAATTGCGATATATGTTTTAGAGCTAAACAATGCAGAGAAAATTTTCCCATTAGGGAACAAAGAGCCAGTGGTATTTTTGAAATGATACATTGTGATTTGTGGGGTCCTTATAGAACTTCATCTTCATGTGGTGCTTATTATTTTATGACTATAGTGGACGATTTTTCTCGCAATGTGTGGATCTACCTACTTGTCGATAAAAACGAAGTATCGAAATTCCTCCTTAATTTTAAAGTGATAATAAAAGTGTAAAAGACAGTTTAATAAAAGTGTAAAAGAGTTTCAAAGTGATAATGGTACTGAGTTTCTTGGCTTGAAAAATTACTTCTTGGATCAAGGAATAATATTTCAAACCTCTTGCGTCCACATACCATAACAAAATGGGAGAGTTGAGCAGAAACACATGCATATTTTAAATGTTGCACGTGCACTAAGATTTCAAGGTAATCTCCCAATTGATTTTTGGGGAGAATGTATACTCACTACTAGTTACTTAATTAATAGAGTTCCCTAAAAAATGCTGAATGGGAAAACCCCCTTTGAAGTACTCTATGGAAAGCCTCTTCCTCTTCCGCATTTGCGGACATTTGGGTGCTTATGCTATGCACACAATAAAGGAAGACAAGGTGACAAATTTGCTCCCAAAGGTAAGCAATGTATTTTCATCGGCTATCCCTATGGGAAAAAAGGGTGGAAAGTGTTTGATTTGGAAACAAAAGAAAGTTATGTCTCTCGAGATATACACTTCATCGAAAATGTTTTTCCCTTCAGTCAACCACATATAGAGGACAAAGATAATGCTTGGAATCTGCCACATTTAACCAAAATTTCTCACGAAGATGAAGATGGTTTCTATTATGGTAGGTCTTTCGAAGTGGGGGGGGGGGGGCATGATACCACTGACACACTTCCTAAGGCCACGAATGATGGGCCCTACCCCCCTAAACTTCCCCACACAACCCCTAAACCCCATCATATGGGGGATGATCAATTAAATGTAGTGCCCCA
>Ga0099822_1003399_pt1 | contig 20406 bp, 17 predicted proteins | sample CowpeawhiteBW_FD_76839 | JGI IMG/M metagenome (GOLD analysis project Ga0099822, IMG submission 76839) | Root nodule microbial communities of legume samples collected from California USA - Cow pea white BW | ecosystem: Host-associated > Plants > Roots > Nodule | place: USA: California | collected...
ATATATATATATATATATATATATATATATATATATATATATATATATATTGCATGAAATAAATAATTCTGTTTTTGTTTTTCTTAAAAAATAATAAATAAGTAAATAAACACTTCTCATTCAAAGAACAATCCATTAATTTAGTTTTACCCTTATATTTTTAACCTAGATAAAAATAATACAAAAGGAAAGGAGAGAGATAGGGGGATAAGTTAAAAAATAAGAGGCAGATAGGAGAGAAAATTACCAACTCGAGAGGAAGGAACTTTTTCTATTGAACCTGTTTTTGAACTCCTCACTACAAAGTATCAGTTGTCAATGCTATTGTTTCTTTACTATTTTTGCATAACAAACCTTTAATTATTCTCTCCTCTTACCCACTTCTGCTAACACATGCATTCTGCCAAAATGTCTTATAATTAATATGTCTAAGCTTTGTAGATTATTAGAGGTTAAAAGTTAAGCGTTTAATATTTATAACTAACCTTAACACTCATCAATTTTTTTTGCCGGACCACAATATTTTGTTGTGTTATTACTCTACATAAATTGTCTGGAATCTTCCAGCACATGGAACACAATACAACGTTTACAATTTAATGCCAAAAACACAAAATATGTATTTGCATTATTGGTGTTTGACCCTCACACCAAAACCTAGATTCTCACCCTACATTTCCTGCTAGATCCTGCTTTCTTTGTCATTTTCGTTTTACCTTTTCTAATCATCTTTAGTGTACACTGTTATGTTTTATCAGAATTAAAAACAACACAATCATACACTGCCAGCTTGTGGATTTCATGAACAAATGCCACTGCTTCAATTGAATCTTTCAGGGAGATCCTTCTGCCATTTACTGAGGAGACAACAAGGAATGTTATTCTTCCAATTAACACATGTCTGCACTCATAGGTACCTAAACAATTTTGTTATGCAACATATGTTGTCACTGGAATGACCAAGAGACTAAACAAAACATTTGGTACTCAACATTGCTGGCTGAAATGCCAAAAGAATCTTCAATATTGGTAACATGAATAAAACATAGAGGGTCCATGGTGGTCTCATCCTATGTTTATGTTCATGTTCATGTTCATGTTTATGTACTTTCTATATATGTATCTCTTGTTCCAAGCCTATGCAACTCATTAATTAGTGTTCAGCAATTAGCAAATGGCTGTCTCAGACATAGCCAAGGAATTTCACTACCATGTCAGATCCATTAGCTTGCCTTGTAGAATACACTCTTCATTACCCAAAATCGAGAAAGTGCTGAAGAGGATGAAGACATGGGAAGCCTCATCACAGTCACAGAGTGAGGCTATGAAAGAAGGTGTGAAAGGGCTTGTAGAGTTGTATAACTGTGTAGAGGAACTTGTTGGTTGTCCACTCACTCACCAAGCTCTTCTACGCAGGCATGTAGAGAAGCCACTTGACATGACGGTTCATTTGCTTGACACGTGTGGATCAGCAAGAGAATTGTTGACACTGACGAGGGAACATGTGTTAGACCTTCAATCAGCTCTGCGGAGAAAGGGTGTGGATTCAAGTGTCAAAAACCAGATTTGTGCTTACATTTGTTTCAGGAAGAGAGCAAGAAAAGACATCACAAAAAGACTCAAAGCATTGAAGACAATGGAAAATGATTTTAAGTCATATTCATATTGTCTCTTAGACTTTGACCACCGTCTACCGATGATGGTCGATTTTGACCATCATCTACTAATGGTGGTCAATGTCCTAAGAGAAATAAGCAAAAACACCATCACATTTTTCAAGAAACTCTTAGTTTTCATGTGTGCACCAGTGCTGAAGAGAAACATTGGTGGATGGTTAGTGTTGACCAGAATTGTGTCCACCAGTTTTGATAAGGAGAATATGGTGATGAATGAGATGAGGGACATTGATGTTGCTCTCTGCTCCTTCGCCAAGCGTTGTAAGAAAACTGATGGTAAAACAGAAGTAGAAATTGTAAAGAGGGGATTAGGGGAAGTAGAAGGAAGCATCAGAGAATTGGAGGCAGGACTAGATTGCCTCTTTAGGTGCATGGTACAACAAAGAGTGTCACTTCTTAATCTTCTCACACCATGAAGATTTTGAATTTTTGTAACTGTAACTGTTAGATTGTTGTACTTTTTGGCAACTTTGAAATGTCATTTTCTAGTTACCTACATGTGTAATATGTATGTTTTCTACAAATATGCATATACTCTGTTAGCAGGGTATTTTTTATAGACTACACTGTTTAACAGGCTTTGATTTTTGTTACATTCTTTCAAAATTGTTATTGTTCTTCTGGATTGTTTACTTACAATTGTATGTCATAAAGAATGAAGAGCAATGTAGCCAAAGGATACGACAAAATGTATGAAAAAAAAAAACAAATCAAAATCATAGAGATTAAAAATCAGAAATAAAAACTTCAATAAACCTTGAAAAGGGAAACAACAACCTTAAATCAACACACATGTGAAAGATGTCCTAAGAAAAAAAATGAAGAGAATGAAAAAGGGAGAATAATGTGTACAATAATTGAAAAAATAAAATCATTGCCATAAAGATAGAAGAACTACGTAGCCAAAAAATGCAACAAATATGTGAAAAAACCAATCATCAAAACCATTAGAGATAAAAAACCACAACAAATCTTCAAAAGGAAAAACAATGAGAGTGAGATTGAGAGAGGGAGAGATAGACAATAAAAGAGAGGGAAAAGGAGAGCTTTGAGAAAAAACGCACCTCGAGACTAAGGGGTTTAAAAACAAAAGAGCATAGGTGACATTTGAGAAATAAAAGAAGAGCATAGGGAGTTATGAATTATTTTTTTGTCAGAATTTAATGCTATGTTGTAATGTGTTATGTTTTCTCTTCTTTGTGTTTATTGTTTTGGTATATTTTTTTTAAAGATAACTAAAAAAATAAATATACATCTATTAATTGTCTAATAATATAATGGTACAAAATTATTTAAAATTTGAAAATCATTTTTATTAATAAACGATAATATTTTTAAGGATTAAATATGTTTTTTTTTCTCATGAAAATTATAATTAATCTTTTTCTAAAACTTTGATTCAATGTAGTAGCGGAACTTAGACAAAAATTCAAGGGTGTCAAATTATATTTTTTGTGTATAAATTATTTTTATATTGAAGAAACTTTTCATTTTCCTTTTTTATTTTTTTGACTCAAAAAACAAACACACATGATATCTTAGAATAAAAAATATATGACTATCTTTTATTGTGATATTATAAAATAACCATAAAATAAACACAAAATCCCTAAATTTTTTATGATTGTACTAATTTGGGAAAAAATATAATTAGGTTTATGATTGATAGTAAGTTGGAAAAACTTAATTTGGGAAAAACATACATAATAAAATAATCATAAATCTTAACATATATAAATCATTAAATCACAATAAGATAACATTGATTACTAAGAGATCTTATGATAAAGTGTTATTCAATCTCTTTATAGAAGATATGTGAGAATGCATTATTCAATATTTATTTGTTCTCCAAAATATATGTTTCTCGATTTATCATTTCTCACTTTTATTAACCAACATATTCATCAAATTAATTTTTATTTTATCTTTATTTTACTTTTTATTATAACTTTTCAGAATATAAATTTAATATATCTTCATCAACTTAATTAAAAATTTTATTTTAAAAATATATAAATATATAACAAAATTAAAATAAAAAAAGCTTTGGGGGAGCCACCAGTCACAACCATGATCTTGTCGATGTCCAATGTAGAGCCCCTAACTTTAGAATGGTATGAATCTAGTCATTTAAACCAAATTTTATTAATTGTTCCGATATCTCAATCAGTCTTAAATTGTTTAGGAGTGGAGGTCAAACAAACTTCACGTTGCTCTAAAATGGACAATACCTCATGAATGCGGTAATTGTTTCTAATGACAGCTGTCGGATCGACTGAGGTCGAATAAGACCATTAACTTTATTTGATGTTTTAAACACATCTCATAATAACATTTAAGAGTTGTCTAAACTGTTTGATATATTTTTGCTACAATATTAATTAAAAAATGACTACGAAAGACAGACACTCTAAAGTTTAGGAACTAAATTTGGTTAAAGTTTCAAAAGTTAACTAATTCTAATTTTTACTAAAAAATTGAAGGATCAAAACATATTTAATCTTAATTTGAATTGCTTCAACAATTAAAATTTGAATTAAGCTTATGTTTGGATTGATTGATCCACAATACATATGAATGAAGAGTGACAATGATGCATTACATTTAGATAAGTGTATTTGTGTTGATTTATGAGCGTTCATTTGGGTGGTACACGCTTAAAACGTAACAATTTATCCCTTTAAATTACTAATATATCCCTTTAAATTTAACCTATTTATTATTATTATTTGTTTACTTTTCAACGTAGATTTTCTGGATATCAATAATTAAAATTCTATAATCCTGAATTTTTAATATGATTCTAATGATAATGACTTTTAAATAACAATTTTAGTTTAACTTTGACATAATTTTTTCTATTTATATTTAAATTTATATCACATTTATCATTAATATCATCTAATTTAATTTATTAAAATATTTTTTTTAAATTTATCTTAACTATCATATCATATATAAACTTTCATCACAAATTTATTTAAATCACATATTCTTTCTCTTAATCTAAATAATCATACATCGATCTCCTTTTTCTTTCAAATTTATTATTCCAAATCCATCTTCAAATCCAAACAAAATAAAATAAATTAATAAAAAAAATTCAACTTCTTTGTTATGTTATCTATTGGATCAACTATACACAAATATTCTAATACGTTTTTTATTTGTTTTTTTTATACTATTGAAAAAATTAAAATAAAAAACATAAATGAGAACAATTCCATTATAAAAATAATAAGTTTTCTCTATCTAAACAAATAAAAATAAAAATAAATAAATGTAGTGCATATTTGTTCGTTCTTCTTGGGTTATTTACTCAACCAGTCACTAAAAAAAAATACCCCGCTACATGTTTATTTAAATGTAATTAAGTGTTATTTTTATTTTTAAATTCTGTATTTCGACTTTATTAAATTATTTTAGTATTGAATATTAAAAATTTTAATATCTGTGGATTCAGTTTATTTTATTTAATATTTTTCTCAATAAATTGACATAATTATTATCTTATCACCTGTTAGGTTATCTTACTTTTAAGAAATATAAATGTTTGTAATCAATAAAACAATAAGTCACATTTATTACTTCAACAGTAACATATACTTAAGTAAGTATTTATTAATTGTTGTCAAAAGTATATTCACAATCCGAATTATTCTTATAAACAATTTTGATATATAAATCGAAGATAAATACTACCCATCTTGAAATATTGTTATGTTTTTGTTAAAAATAAGAGTAAAAATTAATATTTATAAAAATGATTAGAATCACTAAATTTGACAAAGTGGCGAATCAATTCAAAATGTATCACATCAATTATAACCGTTAATTTTTAATATCAATAAATAAAAAAATTATTAGATATTTAGTTAAAACTAACTAAAATTAAAAGATTTTTAAAATTTAATTAAACCTTTTATTTATTTAATTTCTTGATGAAAGTAAAGAAAGAAAAAACGTAAATGAGATAATTTTAATTACTCAAATAATTAATATTTTTTCTAATCCAAAAAAAACACCCATTGTAACCTACATGCAAACGTACAAATTAATAAACCCAAATAAATGCAACCCAAACATTTTATCTCAAGTTAATGGTTTTTGTTTTATTTTATTAAATTTTCAAGCCTCCAACGGGGGAAATAACTCTTCGAAAATAAAAGTTTCCCGCCATTGCAGCACTTTAAAACCCCTTGTTGCCGAATTCATTTCTCACTTTTTATTGCCAACTTTTCACCCAATCGGTATATCTTCCATATTCTTTCTCTTTCCGAAGCAGACACAGCTACCATGCCTAAACGCAGAGCATCAACCCCACCCGTTGCAGAAAACGACGCCGTCTCATTGCTCCCCTCCCAACGCAAAAAGACGAAGGGTTCTTCCCATAATCCAGCCGTTTGCTTCGTCGGAAAACCAATTCCAGTCACCGAGGCCCGCGCCAAGTGGCCCCACCGTTATTCCAATGAGGTCTTATTCTTAACCTCTTCCAATCATAATTATTCATTATAATTAATTCTGTTTATTATCTTCGCTCAACTTTGTTGTATATGAATAATCAGGGAAAAAAGAAGAATTCAACCGGTAACAACTCAAGAGAGTTAGTATTTTATTTCATTTTGCTTTTTTCTATTTTGTTTAGCTTTAATTTTTATTTATATAATTGCATTTGGTTGTGTAGGGCTCCGAATGAGAACAATGAGGTTATGTTAGCCAAGTGTCATTATCGTCAGGCTAAAATAGACGGTGCTGTGTTTAACCTATATGATGATGCTTATGTCAAGGTATTTGGCTTTGTTCTGAAATTTACTTTCTGCTATGGTTGGTGAATCAGTGCATGTTGATCAAGTGTGTTGTTGTTGAATTTTTTCAGGCTGAGGATGGCAAACCTGATTATATTGCACGAATTGTGGAGATGTTTGAATCGGTTGATAATGAACCTTATTTTATGGCTCAATGGTTTTATAGAGCTGTGGACACAGTGAGATTTGCTCTTGCATGACTTGTTTTTATTTTTGTTTGGTTTTAGTTATTCCATATCTGTTAACTGGTTTAACTGATTTTGAAGTTTTGAGTGAGTGCAGGTTATAAAAGGTCACGGTGATCTTGTGGACAAGAAACGGGTGTTCTTATCCGATATAAAAGATGAAAATCCGCTTGACTGCATTGTTTCAAAACTCAAGATTGTTAAATTAACCCCAAATGTAAGTGCTTTGTTGCTGCATTGTTTTTGTTTTGTGCAAATACCTGGCATTTGTAAATTTCTTTTAGGTGTTTGAAAATTATTATCAGTTTTTGTTTTTTTTTTTTATATACTTCCTGTCTAGGTTATTTAAATCAATATGTTAATATGTTGAAAGCTCTGTCCAAAACTAGTTCCTTTAATCTTTTACCAACAAATATTATTATGGTCAGGTCTATGAATGTGCTATTATCTGATAAGAGTTTACTGAATAAATAGTTGATTTTACAAGTTATGTGTTGCTAAACCTTTATAGTTGGTTAAACATTTGAAGTTTCCATACTACAGGTAGGTTTGACTACGGAGAAAAGGAAGATTCCCCCTTGTGATTATTATTACGACATGAAATACACTTTGCCGTACCTAACTTTTTCGAATCTTGTCGATGGTAAGAATGTTGTGATGTCTTGTATAAATTAACACACTACTCACTGTCTCCATTGTTTTTGCTCTGCACTTTGCTGGATTTTACCTTTTGATGTGGTTTCATCTGATAATTCAGAAACAGATAAAAGCGAGAGTGATGCATCATCCACAGTTTCTAGTGAATCTGGATCTAGTGGCTGCTTTAATGGTGCTAACCTAACTAATGGAAAGACTATTGAAAAGAACAGTTCCAATTCGTCGGAGTGGACTTTGCTCGACCTTTATTCGGGATGTGGGGCAATGTCGACGGGGCTTTGTTTGGGTGCAACCTTGGCTGGAGTCAAACTTGTCACTGTATGTAGAGCTGTTCTTTTGAACAATTTGGTTAATTTGGCTGCTATTATTGGAGCAATTTCAAATGATTTTATATATCATTTTGTAGAGGTGGGCTGTAGATATCAATTCCCATGCATGTAAAAGTTTGAAGCTGAACCATCCGGAAACCCAGGTAAGTTTTTGTTAACATGTTTTAATTGACATTTTTTATTATATGTTCCATCTTGTTCTGATATTACTTTCAAAAATCAACGTTCAGGTTAGAAATGAACCTGCTGAAAACTTTTTGGAGCTAATAAAAGCCTGGGCCAAACTTTGTGAGGAATTTGGTTTGTTAGGATCAGAACGTTCGGAGTCTGGTTCAGATATGGAGGAAGATGAAATCGACGAGGAAAATGTGGATGTGAAAAAGGAAGAGTCAGAAGAAGATCATTCCGACTCTGAGGATTTTGAGGTTGAAAAGTTGCTCGCTATTTGTCATGGCGATCCGAACAACGTCAAGAAACCAGGCCTATATTTTAAAGTATGTTGCCTTCAAGCTTGCACGATGCGTTAATTACATATTTAGTTGAATGTTGTTAGTGTTATTAGGATTGACTTGCTCACGCCGGAGTTCTTTGCTCGTCCTTTTATTCTTTAAAATTTTACTTGACATGGAAAGATATGTAGACAGAAATTAATGCAAATCTAGAACATGGATATGACGAACTACTTTGAAGAAAATTTAGTACAGTTTGATATTAATGTTAAAATCTTTCAATAGCCTATACTCATTTTTAAAATCACATTCAACTAATTATACCTAATTGAATTTGCTATAACTATTCCACTAATTAACTAAATGAAGTGCCTGGCCTTTGATACTTAAACTGGAGTTCTCATCTTATGGGCCGAGGTACCAACAACACCTTTAGAAGTAAACTCAAACAATTGGTTGTCAAGGAAGGTGACTTTAGGTTTGACAATATGGATTTGATTTTACTGGAATACGAAGTGCTAGTATATCCTCTTTTTTTTTTCTCTTTTTTTTTTCTTTTTATCTTTTTTCCTGTGCAATGAAGAAGTCTATGTTAATGATCTATCGTTCTGACATCTGTGGCTAAATCACTCAGGTGCGTTGGATGGGTTATGATTCCAGTTACGACACATGGGAGCCAATGGATGGATTGAGGTAAATCCCTTACTATCTGCTAGGTTTGTTACATAACACTTTTTAGCTAAATCTCTGCAAAATTATGACTATGATCTCGTTTGTGCCAGCGATTGCAAGGATGCTTTGAAGGATTTTGTGACAAAAGGGTACAAGAAGAAGTTATTGCCTCTTCCTGTAAGTTTCTCCATTTTGGGCCTACAGGCTACTGGTTCACTTGAGAAGAATTTTCAATCGATTTTGTATCAACCTTTTGGCAGGGTGATGCTAATTTTATTTGCGGGGGACCGCCGTGTCAAGGCGTAAGCGGTTTTAACCGCTTCAGGAACGCAGCAGCTCCATTAGAGGATATAAAAAACAAGCAGTTGATTGTTTACATGGATATTATTGATTTTCTGAAGCCAAAATATGTCCTTATGGAGAATGTCGTTGACATTTTGAAGTTTTCTGGTGGTTATCTGGGCCGTTATGCCATTGGTCGACTTGTAGCTATGAATTATCAAGCAAGAATGGGCATGATGGCAGCAGGGTCTTATGGCGTTCCACAATTCCGTATGCGCGTTTTCCTTTGGGGTGCTCGTCCTAATGAGGTAAAATTATTATTGCTTATTATAGAACCAATTTTGCGATGCCATAACTTTAATGTTGTAAATTGAAATTAACTGACTTGATTGCACTTTTTTTTCTCTTTCGCTGGGTAGAAATTGCCTCCATATCCGTTGCCAACTCACGAGGTCGTGTCAAGAGGTTTTGTACCCACTGAGTTTGAAGTAAGGATCAACAGTTTAAAAAATCTTTTATCCATCTTCTTTGAAAAGTATTATTTTTGATTTAAATCTAAGTTTAAAGTGGAAGGACTAATAGTAGTCACAATGCAGGAAATTACAGTAGCTTATGATGATAAGGAAACCCGTTGTAAGCTGGGTAACGCCCTTTTACTTGAGGATGCACTGTCAGATCTCCCACCTGTATGTTTGTCTGCGTATCTCTTCCTTAAGTGCATTAGTTAGTTAAGTTGGCTGGATTGATGTGAGTTTTTATTCTTAACAACGTTTTTCTTTTTAATTTTCAACTCAACCAGGTTACAAATGAAGAGAAGCAGGATGAAAGGAACTATGGAACTGCCGCTCGTACCGAGTTTCAGAAGTATATTAGATTGAAGAAAAGCGGTTCGTTTCTATATTTGCATTGCATTTTAAACCATGCTAGTGTTTTACATACTTTGCTTTTAAGGCCCCTGGTCTTTATCTGCATAAGAAACTAAATACTAGACATAGTTGAATATTTTTTGCTTTGTATTTGCTTTTGCCCTATTTGGAATCATGTTGTGATGGTTTACTTATTGATTAAATTTAGTGTGGTAATATGTCACATCGCTTTCATGTGCTTGATCCCACTGTACAATATGGATATTAACATTATACAATTTTTGTTTTGAAGAGATGGTGGGTGGTACTATGAGTAGTACTCAAAGCACTGCACGTCGAATTCTGTATGATCATCGTCCTCTGCAATTGAATCAAGATGATTATGACAGAGTTTGTCGGATTCCGCAAAAGAAGGTTCATAACTTGACTTTATGTGTTTCCAGAATATTATTTTGGTTTATTCAATTTTAACAAACCTCGGTAACTTTCATAGGGTGCAAACTTCAGAGATTTACCTGGAGTAGTTGTGAAGGATAATAAAGTTGAATGGGATCCATTGATTGATAGAGTGATGCTAGACTCTGGGAAGCCTTTGGTACTTGACCATTATCACCTTTGCTTGGGATATTATTTTGAGACTGGTCCTTTGTTGAGTACCATTATGTATCTCTAAGTTAAATTTCTTTTATTCTCACGTGTAGGTTCCTGATTATGCAATGACGTTTGTTCGCGGGACTTCCTCTAAGTAAGTAATGCAAATCCTTTAGTTCAGTTATGTTTTTAATTTAGTTTGTATCAACATTTTTTTGATGTAACTTGGTGGTCAAAACACAGACCATTTGGCCGTTTGTGGTGGGATGAGATTGTGCCAACAGTCGTTACAAGGGCTGAGCCTCATAACCAGGTTATTGTTTTCACTTTTGATATTATTTGATTTGATTTGATAAACAACAGCACCATAAATTTTAGCCATTTAGAAGTAGTTTTCTCAGTTCCTGTATGCATCGTCTGAATTTGAATGTTAATTTATTGTCAGGTCATTCTACATCCTATACAAAACCGAGTACTAACAATCCGAGAGAATGCAAGACTACAAGGATTTCCCGATTGCTATAAACTTTGTGGGCCTATAAAGGAGAGGTACGTTTAGTAGGCTTCAAAATCCATTTGATATAACAATATAATATAGTAGCTCATTAACATAAGTTATAACTAAATTGTTTACAGGTACATGCAAGTTGGAAATGCTGTTGCTGTTCCTGTAGCTCTTGCAATGGGATACTCGTTTGGTTTGGCCTGCCAGGGATTATCTGATGATAAACCTTTGATAACCCTTCCCTTTAAGTATCCAAGTTGTCTGGCCAGTGCAACTTTTGCGGAGACCGAGAATGATGACCAATCAAGTTGAGAATGTTTCTTCCCCAACGTAAGACTCAGCCTACATCGGAAAAACACCCAAAATTTGTATTAGTTGTATGTTGTACTTTCATTTTTGTCTATCTATTCATGTAACATTTGCTATTTGCTATATTTACAATAGCAAAAGAGCGCTGAGTCGTTTACACAGCTCAGATTCATTCCAACTGCTTTTATTCAATATCTTAATTTAATATATTATTATTATTATTATTTAGTGTTGTTTAAAGATTAGTGAGACAAAGAAAAATGTCAGAAATTTTGCACCTCACAATATGTTTTGGAACTAATGAAACTGGGGATCATTTGATCTAATCTGTTATCTAGTTTATTAAATTTGGTGTACCTTTCCACTGTAGCTCTGGATCAAATCTAGTTACAGTACATTAGGTGTACATTTTGTATGAATAAAATAAGATTGAAAAAATATTGTAATGAAATGATAAATTTTTAAGACATCTATATAAATCAGATTTATTAAATTGAGAATGATATAGTTGGTGTGAGTAATAATAATCATTATCAGATACCAACGCATTTACGCAAAATAACAACCTTTATAGAATCTTTGGAAATAATTAAAGCTAAAATAGTAATAGAAAAATTTCAAAGAATATCAGTAAAATGTAACGAATAATAGTAAACTATTAGTCTTAAAAGTAAAGTAATTAGTACTACAATAATGATATAATAGTCTGAAGTTTATAAAAATAATAAGATGTAAGCAATAAATGAATTCTAGCAACAAAAAATAATTATCTTTAAATAATAGTGAAATGATATTATTATTAATATCTATAACTATATTCATATTTAGCCGTGCATATCCACTGCTACCAAGTCTGGTAAATCTTTATTGATGTTAATCTAGTAATAGATTCTATTAATATTGATAAGAAGTACTAAGATTTAAAATTCTATATCTGAATAAATGGAATCACATGAGTTTTACTTAAGGGGCGGTTGATCAAACGTGCATTATAGTATAAACTACTCACATATAATAAGGGTGACAGAAATGACTTGCCATTATTATGTAGAAATATAAAAACGACAATAATTTTTTCAGTTTTGGGTTTGATTGATTAGGTTAAGGTTAGTTCATACAAATCAAAGTCACATGTTAGTCAATGAGGCATTACATTTTGGATGATAATTGAGGTTAAGGGTTAGTTACATCACATGCTGCTGCAGCTCAAGTATTCTATAATGAAATGAATGTTTTGTATGTTACACCATTTAAAAGCATATTCAAAACTAAAGAAATATGAGTATATTGCAAGACTAAAATAATAACATTCAATGATTCAAAACAAGTGAGTAAGGTGACACGAGCAAATGAATATTTTATCCAACATTTCATTGGGAAGAGGTTCAAGTTTAACAAACTACACTTTGACAGAGAATACGATTCTCAGATACATTGCTCTTAAAACATAATGTTGTTTAAGCTGGAAATGCCTGCAGAAGAAAAAACCAACAAAGAGAATCAAGTTCTTGAAAAAAAGGCACACACCAAACATTTCCAAGTACCAGAAATTATTAATTCTATGATGCTAACACCTCAATTTCCAAGGTAGAAGAAGTGTCATTGTTGAGTGCCCCCTCTTGTCTCCCAGTAACAGTAAATGCAGACTTCACAACAACTCATGGCCACAAAAACAATGATTATGCCAACTTGAACAAAACATTACTCATATGTCTCCCCAACTATGGTAGAAACTTTAGGGTACATGAATTGACAAGTTCAATAATACACATCATAATTTCAAAATATCTTATATTATTGAAGTTTCACAGGGAGCACACACCAGCAATTCACTGTTCTCATTGTTTAGTTCTGCATTGTGTTTATCACAGTTATAAAGTTCTACATTGTTCATCTCATCACCATGAAATTAAAAAATGGATAGAGCTGCCAAATTTCTGACCCAAAATGTCAGAAAGTCATATGAAAGTTTGCATGACCCACATGTACACATCACATAATTAACCAAATAGTCCATGTTCATAAACATGGTACCATGTTTAGGTTCCCCAAACCATGGTGCTATAAATAGATTCAACAAAGACTAGTTATCATTCAAGTTATCAAACACCCTTCTATAGCAGCACTATTGTAGCAGACACTGCAAAGAAAATATGGAAGATAGTTCTAAATACCCTCATGCACATCAACCTGTGAGATCCATTAGTTTTCCCACCAGAGTTCACCCTGTTTCTCAGAGAGTTGAAGCACTTCTAAACCACCTAAAACATCATCATTCTCAACCTGTCTCAAGCACTGAAAATTTGGAAGCAGAAACAATTCAGAGTGACTTAGTTGTGCTTGCTGAGTTGTATAACTCCATGGAGGAACTCTTCCATTCTCCACACTCACAGCAAGCTCTTCTACGCTACCAAGATGGGAAACTCGTTGAAGAAGCGTTATGTGGCTCAGTCACATTGCTAGACACATGTGAGTCTGCGAGGGATTTGTTGTTGGTTCTGAAGGAACACATGCAAACCCTTCATTCAGCTTTGCGTAGAAGAAAGGGAGATTCAAACATTGAAAGCAGCGTTTCTTCTTTTGATATCTTCAAGAAGATGGCAAAGAAGACAATTTCCAAACAACTTGGACAGCTTAAGAGAATGCAGAATAAGGTTAATTCCTTCTGTTTACTGGACCAAGATCAACAGCTAGCATTTTTGGCGAGAGTTCTAAGAGAATCAAACACCTTCACCATCTCTATATTACATTCTCTGTTAGTATTTCTGTCCATGCCAACGTTAGTTGCAAAAGGGTCCTCCTCCTTGATCTCAAAGTTGAAGATCACTGTTTTGTTCTCTTCCCAGAAAGAACAGAAGAACACAAATGGGGTTGCAGATCTTAACAGTGTTCTGTGCTCCCTCTTTGGAAGAGAGAAAAATGGTGATTCCTGTGGTGAATTTCAAAGGGCACTAGGAGTGTTGGAGACATTGAATGTTAATATTGAGGCTCTTGAGAGTGGATTAGATTGCATATTTAGATGTTTAGTCAAAAATAGAGTGTCGTTTCTGAATATGCTAGCTCATTAAAGAGTATTAATGGCTGAAAGTATCTATTTGTAAATATAGAATCTCCACAAATCCATGTTTAAATAAGAGCATCATGATGAGTTCATAATTCTATTTCATCTTCTCAACATTTCTCCATTCTAGTATTAAAGTTGACAGGGGAAGGTCTTTCATCAAACTATTGGTGGGTGTTCAAAATTTAATTGCTGAATAATGTGATCAACATCATACCTACTTAACAGTTAATCATACTAAGCATTCCAATTAAATATATTTTTGAGTTCATATTAAATAATACTAACAATTCCAATTTAGTTAAAAAAAAGACTACACTTTCTCTCAGTCCACCATGCCAATGTAGAATATCCACATGCCTTGGTGCCTTTTTCACCAAAAACGTAACGATTTCTTCCTGAACTTTGCTATTTCTTCATTCACTTCGATATTTCTTCATGCACTCTCCAGTTTCTATAAGAAGAACATGTTATTCCTGTAGGTTTAATGTTTTGAAAGTTTTTTCTTTTTTTTTTTCTTTTTCAGATTTTGTTATTTGGAAGTCGTTTTGAATCAATAATTCATAATATATTTTAAAATTTTATTGTTGTTATGGATTATATATTTTAGAGGATAAATACTGCATTATGGATAATACAGTATGAAGCAAATGACTTCATCGTATAAAAAACACAAAAATATCCTTCTTTACTGTATCACACCACAACTTCCTTAAAAGTAATGGGAGTGCAGAAAGAAAATGTCTTTCTATGATTCTGAATTGTGAACTTTAAAAAGGTGATACATATTTATTAGGGTTTTTACTTTTTGCATCCCACAATTCATACCACTTAAATTATCAAATTAACTATTTTATCCTGATTTTGAATTATATATTTTGAAATTTTTCGAAACCAGTCTTTCAAAATTTTCAGAACAGAAATTTTAGAAAAAACTTGGGGAACAAAATTTTCAGGAACACAAAAACTTGCGGAACAAAGTTTTCTGGAGCACATGAAATATGTTTCGAAATAAATTTTTCAAAATGCATATAATAATTATCAAAAACAAGTTTTATTTTATTCTTCTACACCATTCTCTCTTTTCGGATCGGCTGGTTTGGTTATGTTAGAAATGAGTGAGTCCAATCCGACTCATTTTTTGGTGAGCCAAAAATTTTATAACCCGACTCAACTCATCATGGGTTGATAGGTTAAGTGAGTTGACTCATATGAAAATAAAAAATATTGTTTTAATCATTTTCAAATATTCAAATTTGTAGGATGATAACAATTTTCTTCTTTTTCGGATATTAAAATTTGTAGGATCTCAAAGATATTAAAAAATGCATATAAATACAACAAGATTAGAGTTTCTTTCTCTTATTTAAACATATAAAAAAATATTTTTAAAAAAATAAGTGAGTTGTAATTAAATGAGTCTAACTCAGCTCGAACCTACATGACCTGTGATCAAATAAGTACAACTCATTTTCGTTCATAATTGAAAAAAATTTTAAATTTCTCAATCCAATCCGGTTCAAATACGTGATCAACACGGGGTTGTGGCCGTTTTGACATGTTTGGGTGACAAAAGTAATGTGGCGAAGTGAGTAGTGAAGGATGTCTAAGTCTTTTCCTGGGTGTAGGAAGCAATAGCCTTTCTTAGCCACATCCTAGGTGCAGGAAGCAATAGGTTCTCTGGAATGGGCTTTCAAGAGCCCGTTTTGGAATGTACCAAAAGTGACTCAAAATCAAGTGAGACGCAGAAAGAGACTTTCGGGTCATTTTTTCAAAAAAGGAAAACCAATTTCTTTCGGCTAAAGAATCCCATTTTTTTCAGGAACTTCATCGACATATATTATTTATTATGTGATAAAAAACACAACCCCATATGCCACTGTAGCTCTACATTTTGATATATATTCTCAATTACGTCCAGAAATTTAAAAATAATTTTATGAAAACAATTCACCGAAAACTTAAAAGGAAGAAACTTAATACAAAACTAAAGCTGAATAAAATACCATTTCCTTGTTCTACCACGATTCCCAACTCACTAGGGCAGAGACACAAAATAGCAGCATGTTTATAGAAAGTTGCATTTTGAATGATGAAAAATTCTTTCAGAATAACCCACAGCATTAAAGCAAAAATAAAATAAAATCATATCCTTCATTTCCATGTTCATTGTTGTATCCGAGATGTATTTGGTCGAGTTCATGTATCAAGTCTTGAGGTATGAAAATGTTGAAGAACCTGCGTGGAAGAGATGGACAACATGTGTTCTCATTCTACTTTGTTGTCTGCTATGTTTTTGTTTCTCCCCAACAATTAACATTAACAATGGGATCGTAGGATACTCGTCCTTTGTATGTACCACCATTCCACAAGATTTCTCAACAAAAGCAGATAGAGGAACGATATTCTTCTTTTTGTTTAAAACAGAATGAAATAACGAGTGAATTGGTAAAATCAACGAATTAGACATAAAGGTTACAAGCCATTCATGCACACACAAAAATAGCCAATCATTTTGTTCTCGAAATTGTAAACAACATCATACTATATACATAACTCAAATTGTTGTCTATTTGTTACATCCAACAAGATGTGTACATCATGGATCCAAGAGCCATTTATTGCATCATTCTTTTAGTTTTGTGTCTTCTGCGTTGAGACAAGTCCAAGAGGCAATGTGGCAGCAAAAGAAGCAAACTGGGTGATGACTAATGAAGTTCTCTGATTGCCAACACTAGGAGGACATGCCAGTTATGCAACATAAACCCATTTCAATACTATTTTGGCCTCTATTATGTCACAAATAATAGTGCAAAATGTTTGGCAGAGATGTGACAAATTCACCTAATGAGTAGGAAACACATGCTACAACCACATGCTCACGTTCATCATCACAGTTTAGTTGTTTTTCCTATTTTCTTCACCAATAGGAATGGATCATGTTGCACCTATATATATAGAGAGTTAAGGACTTGGTGAGAGCACAAAAACATTGAGCTTCCTTTGAAAAAGTACAGAGCACAAAAAGGGTAACCATGGCAAACAAATTCCATGTTCGCTCAAACAGTTTCCCTACTGGATCTCATCCTAGCATCACTAGAATAGAGGAAGAGCTTAACAAGCTTAAAACTTGGGAAGACACTTCCACATCCACATCAAACTCAATTGCCACTGGCTTCTCCTTGCTATCAGATTTGCATATTTGCTTGGAAGATCTTCTCAACATGGCTTCAACCCAGAAGCTCATTTCTAACCATCAAGGTCAGAAATGCATACAAGAGCTTCTGGATGGTTCAGTGAGAATTTTGGACATCTGTGACATCACAAGAGACAACATGTTACAAATTAAGGAAAATGTTCAAGCCCTTCATTCTGCTCTCAGAAGGAGAAAGGGGGATTCAAGCATTGAAAGAATTGTAGCGGAATATAATTTCTTCTCAAAGAAGATGAAGAAGAATGCTAAGAAGTTGATCACAACATTGAAGCAGATGGAGAACAAATTTGGAGTATCCCCAGTGTTGGATCAAGACCAGCAACTTGTTTCTTTGATTAGAGTGGTTAGGGAAGTCATTGGAATGAACATGTCTGTCTTTCAATCGCTGTTAGCTTTTTTAACCGTGTCTGCTTCAAAATCAAAGGCAACCAAATGGTTATTGGTAGCAAAATTAATGCAGAAGGGAGTGATAGCATGTGAAGAGAACACAAAAAACTTGAACGAGTTACAGTGTGTGGAAGCATCTTTAAGCAGCCTTGTAAACGAAGGTACCAATGTTGCAACAATGCAGGCTGCACATGAAAGATTGGAGGCTTTGGAGAATGGAATTGAAATCATAGAAAATGGTTTGGAGAGCGTATTCAGGCGCATGGTTAAAACAAGAGCATGCCTTTTGAATATCATCACTCAATAGAGTTTAGACAGTGTTCAATCTTGATTTTCTCTCCAAATTCTCCAAAGTATCCAAGTTTTAGGGATCAGTTGAGTATTGAAAAGTTTTGCCCCATCAATTTGTACATGTATACAACTCAAAAGTCAAACAATGAATAGAACAGAATTTTTATACTCTATATTTCAATCTTCAGGTCATCTCTTTCCTTAAGAGAAATTTCTTTACTCTTATCATGTTTCTGTTACCAAGCATATAATTTACTTGTTAGAGAATGTTGGGTAAAGTCAACGTCCTTATCATTTAAAAGTTCTTCGAGGTTGGATTTCATTAACTCAACTCAATGCAAAGACTCTAAACAATATATATTTATATTTCTAACATAATCTACACATTCACATCATAAACTCACTAGTTCTAATTCCTTATAGGCATGTTTTAAACAACAAATAGCTTAGATAATCAACCATGAACATGAAGCACAAGGAATGGACACAAAAGTCGTGGTATATTGCAAAGATAAAACTACATCAAGTTAAGATATATTACATCCAACCCCAATAAATAATCAAGTTAAGATATATTACATCCAATCCCAATAAATAATGAGGTGAGATTGAAGATTGTTGTTCTTGTAAGACCATAGATTTATGATTTTTTCTAATTATATATCGTTCATATTATTCATATTTATCTAATGTAGGACTTCCGATTCAGTTTAAATTCCTCAAAATGTTTGGCTTGAAACAACCACAATTTAGTATAATTATTTTCTTACAATGAGGAAGGATGAAAATTTTCCCTCCTCTTCCATTTTCTTTCTTTCTTTTAATCTCCTAATGGTTTTTTTTCTTCTTTCTAGAAATACTCCAGCCTTAAGTTTTGTCTTTGTTTTCTTCTAAACGTTCTTTCTTCTGTAGCTTGTGAGACATTAACAAAGCTCTGCTTAGACAAATTCTTATTTTCTTTTACTCAAACAAAGAGGCAAATTTTTCTGCAATAGAGTCACATGGAAAAAATAAAGAAAAGGATGTGTGCACACAAAACCTTAAACAATAACATCAGCCCCTTGAAACTGGGACGATGGATACTCGTTCTTTAATGTGTACCACAATACAAAATTTTTCATTGGTTTAAAACACAATGAAAAAGAGTTGGTAAAATCAACAAGGGGGACATAAGGGTTACAAGCCACTCGTGCACACACCAAATAACTTATTCTTTTGTTCTCGACTCAAAATTAAAAAAAATAAGTCATTGTTGTCTATTTGTCAATGACCACCAGATTTGGATTTCACAGATCCAAAAGCCATTTTTAACACTATTTTGCTGTTATAACATCTTGTCATTGAGACAAGCCAGCTAATGTATATCCTTGAAGCTGAAACAACACATTTTATAATTCTAAGTCAAGATGAAATGTAGCAGCAAAGGAGGCAAATTAATTGATGACTAATGAGGTTTTCTGATTGCCAACACTTGGAGAACATGCCAGTTATGCACAACCAACCCATTTCATTACCAATGTGGCCTCTATTATATCACAAATAATAGTGCACAATGTTTGGAAGAGATGTGACAAACTCACCAAATTATTAGGAAACACATGCTGCAACCACATGCTCACACCGATCATGAATCATGAATAGGAATGAATCATGAATTGCTTCTATATATATAGAGTTAAGCACTTGGTGAGAGCACAAAAACATTGAGCTTCTTTCCAAAAAGAACAGAACACAAAAAGAGTAGCCATGGCAAACAAGTTCCATGTTCGCTCTAATAGTTTTCCTTCTGGATCTCATCCTAACACCAGTAAAGTTGAGGAAGAGCTGAACAAGCTCAAAACTTGGGAAACCACTTCCACATCCACATTAAACTCAATTGGCACTGGCTTGTCCTTGCTATCAGATTTGCATATTTGCTTGGAAGATATTCTCAACATGACTTCAACCCAGAAGCTGATTTCTAACCATCAAGGTGAGAAATGCATACAAGAGCTTCTGGAGGGTTCAGTGAGAATTTTAGACATCTGTGACATCACAAGAGACAACATGTTACAAATTAAGGAAAATGTTCAAGCCCTTCATTCTGCTCTCAGAAGGAGAAAGGGGGATTCAAGCATTGAAAGA
>Ga0099822_1003400_pt1 | contig 20392 bp, 12 predicted proteins | sample CowpeawhiteBW_FD_76839 | JGI IMG/M metagenome (GOLD analysis project Ga0099822, IMG submission 76839) | Root nodule microbial communities of legume samples collected from California USA - Cow pea white BW | ecosystem: Host-associated > Plants > Roots > Nodule | place: USA: California | collected...
ATTCTTTAATTATATTTAAATATATATTTATATATTTATATATATATATATATATATATATATATATATATATATATATATATATATATATATATATATATGGTGAAATGTACTATAGTACTATGGTCAATTGACTAGCTGTTTTCAATATGTTAAACTTGTCATAAATATATTAACTATATAAAAAATATAAATAAAAAGGTTATTGAAAATTTCAAGAGTATTTCATGTCCTTGAATTAATTACTTAATATGAAAATAATTTAAAGCAAAATTGATAATGGAAATATATATTCCGGCTTTTATAATAATTTAAAAAAAAAAGATTTAAATAGTTTTCTCAAGGAATCTATAATATGAGAAAAACACTAATCATTTATCAAAGTTAAATTTATGTGTCAGGCAAGTTGTGATTAAAACCACGTTCAAATTCAAATTGGTATACTTAAGAAGGTAATTCAAAGTCAAAGGTGCATAGGAGTCTAATAATCTCCTTGCAGCAGATGCTTAATAATTGCTAACATTATCTCTCTGACAAGATTCAAGTCACTTACACAGTCGTTGATTTTTAAATTCATAAATTAATAATTTAGAAACAGATAGCGTATAGGGGGATTAAAGTGGTCCACCTTAATCATAGCCTAGTGAATGATTGATGTAACTCTAAACATCACGGGTAAGGTAAGTTAATATCTTTAGAATATTATTCAAGAAACTAATGATTAATTTTAATAAAAAACGGTAGAGTAAAATCCATTAAGTTATGCTAAATATATCAATAAGCAATTAAAAGAAATAACTTGATTTATTAGATACAATGATATCATTATCTCGGTAATGGGTGCTAGAAAAATACCATCTAACATTTTTTTTATAACTTTATTAATGATTAAAGTTATACAAAATTATTAGGCTAACTAAGATGTCAAAATATGATCTTTACAGAAAAAAAATTATACAAAATTAAAAAAAATAGGTAAAAGAGTCTTACATTTTTTGTTCGGAGTTACACAAAATTCAGTAAATAAGAAAATTATATTTGTAGCATGCTCACTTAATAGATATTTAAAAATTCTACATAAAAAAAAAATTAGTACATTAAAATTTAGAACACTTTAAAATTGTGTATCCAAGTTTGCCCTAGTCAATATTTACATATCATTATGTTCTTTGCCCTAATCCTTCTTTCTTGTTTTGAAGGTTAAACTCATGTGGGGTTGGTTTATTTAAATGAGGAGTGACAAGGACTGAGATTCTACAAGTACATAATCAATTTATTAAACACACATTAAGCAAAATTAAAGTGAGTGATAGGTTCTGACTGCATTGGTTTCCAAGGCAAACCGCCCTAACACTCAGGGTACCCTCGTACATTACAATTGTACTGTTGTTACCTCATGGCTTAATTATTTTATTGCCATGCTTTTTATTTTAAGCTAGTTTATGGTCTGAAAACTGAGTCATTTTTGGGTTTTCAAGAGAAGCATGTGACATGGCATTAATAGCACATACAAAGAGTGGCAGAATTAAGCAGTTTCTAGACTTTATTTTTCCAAGTGCATGTTCAACTTTGACCTAAATATATGGGAAACTCTTTTAACAACTTTCATTTTGTAATCTCATTGCCATGTGGTCATGTGGAAGAGCAGCTGAGGACAAGGAACATGGAGCTAAACATGTAGTTGAGGATGAAAGAAAACAAAAGGACAACAAAGAAAATATATAAATAAAATAATTGGGTAAATTTTTTAGTTTGTTTACCAGTGTTGAAAATATAAAGGCGATTAAGAAAAGAAAAATAAAGATTAATTGTCTCAACTCATTTGGTTAAATATAAAATGTAAAACATATTTGCCTTTTGTTTTACTTATATTATAGAATAAATGTATGAATAAAATGGTTATGTCAGTTATTCTTGCAAAAGTTACATTGTTCCTCACTTTTATATCAACTATAGAATAGTTTATTTGTGGTTTGCACAGGTAAGAGAAATAAAAAAGAGGGTAAACCAGTGAAAAGAAAAAGTAAAAATAGTGAACTCGTATTGTACAAATTACAGAATGTATATACACGTATAAATATAAAATGGTGGATGAATAGAATTTTTTTACGGTAAGTCAAATCAATTTTGAAAAATAAATAATCCGGTTTCTGAAAATATTAAAATTAAAAAAAGTTTATGAAAATATGATTTCTTTAGTTGATGCTAGGAAATCATAATAAAGTTTTTTTTTTTTTGTTAACATATCAAACTCATTATCATTTTGGACATCAACTTACACCACTTAATTTTATGTTAGTTTTTAAGGTGACTGTACTTCTATAATTGTAGTTAGCAAATTTTATTCTTATTTTAAATTTTAATTTTTATCACCATATTCAAATTAAAGTAGGTGTTGTATGAAAATCATTATTGAGACCAAATTTGGACTATGCGCATGGTTAAACTTAATTCACAATTTCTACGAGTGTGTTTGGCGCATTAGTAAGATCAAAAGACATAGAAAATTTTGTAGTTGTTTATTTTGATGAAATCTTATCGTATATATAGTAGAAATATTAAGAAACACCTAGGACATTTTATACACGTTTTCTTAGTTCTTTGGAAAATCATCCTTTTATTAATGTAGATAAGTGCACCTTTTATGTAAATAGTGTGACATTCCTAAAATCTGTAGTCAATGAAAATGTGGTTCATGTGGATTTCGAGAAAATCAAAGCCATATAAGAGTAGCTCACTCTAAAATATGTGGGAGAAGTTAGGAGTTTCCATGATATGTGAGAGAAGTATAGATTCACCACTCAATAAGTTAGTTAAAAAGGATGTCACATTTTTGTTGGAAGGAAAAACATGAGCAATCTTTTTAGAGGTTTAAAGCTTAACTCACCAATACACTTACTCTAGCCTTGCCTTATTTCTCTTAAACATTTGAGCTAGAACATTGCACATGGAGTTCACAAAGGTGTTGTTTTGTTACAAGCTCGACACTCAATTGCTTCTTTTAGTGAAAAACTTTACAGTGTCTCCCTAAACTATCCAATCCATAATAAAGAGCTTTATGCTCTCAAAAGGGCCCTTCGAACTTGGAAACACTATCTTGTGTCTTTGAAATTTGTCATTGTTAGTTTAACTAAACGAAAAAGGGAGGCAAATTGATTTTGAAACTTTTTAACAAAAAGATTCTCTTTCTTTAAGTTTTTTTTTTAAGAAAAAAAGTGATCCTAATCATCATAACCAAAGGGTATGTGAAATTTTTATCCTATCCCAATCTTTATCTCTATTGGGAAATGGGTACACTTGTATCCACCTTTTTAGTGCTCCAAATATTAATTAAATAGTTTTTTTTTTTACAAAAGATCAAAATTACAAGAAATGAAATATGATATTATCATATATTCAATTTCAAAGGATACACATTTTCTTTTCTCCAATGTCAAATATAAAAAAAAAAAATTATAATTGTATATGTACTATAGGGGCTAGAAAAGCTGGCAACTTAACTTCCACAAATATGAAATATGCTGGATACATGGCAATATAACAAAAACAGATACAGGAAACTTGGAACCTATGTACTCAAGAAACTAAGAAAGATGGAAACTTCCCGGATTAACAGAAGGATAAGGATACTCATCGCATATCCCACATAAATCAAGGGTTGCCCACGCCACGACAGAGTTGGCAAATCCCTTGAAATCACCAACCAAAATATAAGTGGAGACGAATGTCGCATTGAGCACATTAGTGGACAACAAATAAGTGGATATGATAGACACAATCATATGCTGACATGTTTGCGAACCTCTGCTAACTTAGACAAAATAGAATTAATTGAAGAATGTCCAAAAGGGACTAGGCCTGCAACGTAAGCCCAATTAGACGTGGTCAAACTCAATTAGACCTGGTCAAACCTAATTAGACATGATCAAAAGCCCAAAGCTTGGGCCCACAAAAGTAAGTAAAGTGATCAAAAGTCAATTAGATTTCTATAAATATAGTTGCACTCAGGTAATTAAAGGTATGTATTTCATTAGTATCCTAATCATAAATTTGACTTTTGAGAGCTTTGCTGACTTGATCGTCGGAGTTCCTTTTTTGTAGGTACAACCCCGTTTCATGGCACCTATAAGAAAGCAGATGACAAACACTTAGTGAACGGACAAGACTGTTGGGAATTCATTCGAGAAATCTAAAGACTATGGTAAGATAATGTTTGGGTCTCATAATAATCTCGTATTGTCCATGCAGGAACAATATAAATATCAAATAAGAGGATCGATAACAATTGGATAAAGATCAAATAATGATAGAAATGGTAAAATTGATCAAATATGTGTTCTATGAATAAGTTAGAAAATTAGCGAATAAAGAAAAGTTTATATAAGTTTTTTAGATTACCTAATAAATGAAAGGTGTTTTAGTAATTTGAAACAAGGATGAGTATGAGGATTGGGAGGGGAGCGTGGATAGGGATAGAGTGGAAATGTGCATACTCATCTTCATTCCCATACCCATTTGAAATATCAATTATTACCTATACTCATACTCGTACTCAATCAATGCGAAAATTTTCTGTCAAAATCGGGATGGGTTCACAAATACCCATTGGAATGACTTTATTTGCCATTCGTAGATAAAAGATTGGAAAACACAACAATTCAAGAACATAAAGAAAAATCAAGAACATAAGCGAATTTATACTAGTTCAAATCACCATTGATCCTGTTAGGAACAAGACAATAAAGGAAAGAATAAAGGAGGGAAAACGACATGAAGAATTTAACGTGGTTTGGTGTCCAATGTATATGCCTACATCCACGACTACACTAGAAATTATTTTTATTTGTGTGTATCTATCAAGCTTTACATAGGGTTGCCTATATAGCAAAATAGAGAACCACATCTCACAATCTTAAGAGATATAAGACTAAATCAAGCACCATAATACTAACAATTCTCTCACTTGGAGTTTGATTTACATTACCACCTAGTGTAGTGCCTTCATCATCAATTTTCTTGAAGGCCAATTGAGGCAATGCAAAGCCTCAACTTATCTGTTGTGATAGTCTTAGTCAACATATCAGCTGGATTCTCTGTACCTGGAATCTTCAACAAAAAAAAGTCTCCATCATTTATCAAGTTTATGAAAAAATGATACTTTAATTCAATGTGCTTGCATCTGGAATGAAAAATTGGATTTTTAGCAAGACAAATAGCACTTTGACTGTTACTGAACAATAGAAAGTCATCTTGCTATTTTCCTAAAGATTCATTTAGAAGGTTCTTCAACCATATCATCTCCTTCGCTACATAAGAGGTAGCTATATTCCTTGAAATTTGGACTTCCAACTAAAAGTTGTACCACCCAACGTAAAAATGTAACATGTGTTCTTTCTACCATCCAAATCACCTCCCAAATATGCATTAATAAACCTCTGTAAAGTGAGATTACTTCTTCTAAAAGACAAATGCATCTTTGAAGTGCCCTTCAAATATCTCGATATCCACTTCACGCCTTCCCAATGCTCCTTTTGGGGATTTGATAGAAACCTACTCCCAACTCCCACTACATGTGCTAATTTAGGTTTTGTGCAAACCATAGCATACAACAAGTGTAAGAACCGGGAAATTTAAATAATTAAATAAATAATTATTTAATAAATGTGGGTAGTAGAAGCCTTTATGACATTTAATGTTAATTGTTGTGACATGAAATAGTACTAGCTTAAGTGGTTGAGAGTACTTTGTTATGTTGAAAGGACTTGGGTTCAAGTCCTATGTATGCCAATTGTATGATATTTGATTTTTGTGCATAGTTTTAATGTTATGCTTGGATGTGAGTAGTGATAATGTAATTCTAAAATTTTAGGAATTATCACAAAACAAGTATTGGTTGAATTAGTTGTACACTTGACATGGTAATTGGTGAGTTGTGGTTACCATAAAGGAAAGGTTAGAAGAGCAATTGCAGCTAGAAATTCCAGATAAGGGGAGCCATTTCGTGTGTTATGTTATACGTATGATTAAGAGTCCTATTCTCATGATTTTGTGATTGCTCGCCATGAATCTTTTGTGCTATATATGATATGATTTGGAGGTTTGGTTGTTTTGATGTCATTTGAGTAATTTCTTACATGTTTGTATGAAATTGAGGAGGGTTTTGTACTGTGTGATTGCTTATAGTTCAATCTCAAATTTTGGTGGTCAAATTGGGTCTAAATCATACTCATAAGACTTGTGTGTTGTTGTGGATTGCTTGGTATTGATTGTGATGGGATTTTTGGCATTGTGCTTGGTGTCTGCGTGCATGAACAAGGAGGACATCTGCTATTCTCGCTCAAGCGAGCAAGGCTCGCCTAGGCAAAAATAGTAGAGACTCGAACCTGGTTATGCTCAAGCATTTCGCTCAAGCGGAGAGCCCTTGTTTTGGGCGACAGATCATCTCGCTCAAGCGAGCGTACCTCGCCTAAGCGAGAAATCGTGAGGATTTTGTGGATCTGCTCGAGCATCTCGCTTAGGTGGAGAGCCTTGTTTTGGGCAACAAATCATCTCGCTCAGGCGAGGCGAGAGGTCCTCGCCTAAGCGAGAAATCATGGAATGTCGTGTGTTGCTACTTGACTCGCTGCCTAGGCGAGAGACTTTGTTTCTAGGCGAAGGGCGATCTCGCCCAAGCGAGAAGGTCTCGCCTAAGCGGGGCTTCGCATTAAGCCACTATAACGCGCTCGCTCAGGCGAGAGAGCTTAGCTTAAGCAAGACAAGCCTGGTCGCTTGAGCTAAGGCATCTAGCCTAAGCGAGATTAGTGCAATTTTATGGGTGCTATTTGTACGCATTGATGCAGACTTGGAATAGGAGATGTTGTGCCATGAGCGGATAGGTTCATGGATGGTGGTGAACACGTGATGATATGAGCAGGGAGGTTCATATCCAGTTACTCTCGTGTAGGGATACGAGTGAGGTAGGTTCATATGTTCTGTGCTCACACTTGAGAGATGCTGTGTGCAGAGAGGTATGTAGCTAGTGGATCACATGTGTTGGACTACGGACAGGTAAGTCCGTAGAGCAAGATTACGAGCGGGGAGGTTCGTAGAGGCAGGACCACGAGCGGGCATGTTCTTGTGAGCATCATAAATCCTGAGTCCATGGTTAACTGTTGTGTGAATTGAAGGTTGAAAAGTCTCGGGATATTAAAGTCTGGGCCAATAACTAACTCGGGTGAATTAGAAGGGTGTATTGTTTTTCATCCTATTATATTATATGCTATTTTGTTATTCTAAGCTCACCCTTTATGTTTCTGATTGACGATGATCGTGCACTACAAGAAAAATCATTATTACCGACGGTCAAAATCCGTTGGTAATGACTAAAATCCGTCGCTAAATCAACATTACCGACAGATCATCGACGGTCAAAAATTCGTCAGTAAAATGCTTGTTTGTAAAATTTTACCGACGGAAATCATGTTCCGTCAGTAATTACCGACGGAAAAATCCGTCGGTAATTATCGACGAAAAATATCCGTCGGTAATTACCGACCTAAATATCCGTCGGTAATTACCAAAAATCTGTCGGTAAATTAATTACACTATTCATCTTCTTCCTCCTCCCTCTTTCAATTTTTTTTTCGTTTTTTTTTCGTGGTCGCCGTCAATGTCGCCGCCGTCGTCGCCGTCGCCATCGCGCTCGCCACTGCCACCATCGTTGCCGCCACCGTCGCCGCCGCCGCCGTTGTCATCTTCTTCCTCTTTCTTCTTCTTCTTCTCCTTCATCTTCTCCTTCTTCCTCTTCTTCTTCTCCTTCTTCCTCTCTTTTTCTTCTTCTCCTTGTTTTCTTCTCCTTCTTCTTCTCTTTCTCCTTCTTTTTCTTCTTCTTCTCCTTCTTCTCTTCTTCTTCTTCTCTTCTTCTTCTTCTCTTCTTCTTCTTCTTTTTTTCTTCTCCTCGTCTTCTTATAAGGTGAGATTTGGGCGGGAAAATTCCCGCTTCTTTTACCGACGGATAAATCCTTCGGTAATTCAAATTAGGACAAAAAATTTCCCGCTTCTTTTACCGACGGATTTTTCCGTCAGTAAATCCGTCGGTAATTCAAATTTGGGCGGGAAATTTCCCGCTTCTTTTACCGACGAAAAAATCCGTCGGTAAAAAAAATTTGAATTATCGACGGATTTTACCGACAGATTTTTCTGTCGGTAAATGAAATTTTTTTACCGACGGATTTTTCCGTCGGTAATTAAAATTTTAGAATCCGTCGGTAAAATTCGTCGGTAAATCAAATTTACCGACAGAAGTATATCCGTCGGTAAAATTCCGTCGGTAATTTCAAATTTTTTTGTAGTGGTGTAATTCTTTACACGAGAGTAGATGATACCACAGGTGATGTTGCTGACGCTTGAGACGAAGAAAGGGGCTAGCGTGGGATTTGAGCTAGGAATTTTAATTATGTCTATTGCTGTTTTTATTTGATTTTGGAAAGTGTAATAACTTTATTACTTTTATTAAATAGCTTGTGAAGCGTTGACAAATATTTTAAATTTTCCCGCGTTTGGGAATAATAAAAGTGACAATGTTGAATTCAATTTCTTATTTATTTTATTTTAATTAAGTAATTTCCAATAGGGGTGTAACATTTGGTATTAGAGCCAAAGTTTCAAAAATTTTTGGGAAACTTCGGGAGTGAGCTTGCCGCGTTTTGTCTGTTAATCTGTGTTGTGTTACTTATTGATAAGAATTGATTGTTTAGTTATAATCTGAGTTGTTTAATGTTAACAGCTGAAAAATGTGGCATGCACAAACAATGGCAAATAGGAGGTGCATAAATACCGTTGGGGCTGACGAGATTGCGAAAGCAATCCATAGGATGGTGGACGTGATGCAGCTTGTTGCAGCGCAGCCAAGGGCGATGATTCCACCAGTCAGATCGGTGATAATGGAAAATTTCATGTGTCATAAGCCAGCAAAATTCACTGGCAAGGCCACCTTGGATGAGGCAGATGCATGGTTGCGTGAATGTGAGAAGATATTCCGGGTGATTGAGTGCATAGAGGCCCAAAAGCTTACTTTTGCCACCTTTTTGCTGGTGATTGATGCAGAGTATTGGTGCATGGGGATGCAACAACAAATGCAGGCCCGCAAGGAGGAGGTGAATTAAGTCAAATTCAGGAAAAGGTTCCTGGAGAAGTATTTCCCCGACAATGCTATACATGAGCGCGAAGTTGAGTTCCTCACCCTACAGTAGGAGATTATGTCAGTATAGGCATACGTGGAGTGATTTGTAGACAATTACAATAGGATGTCAATTGTATTTCTGGTTGAGAGAAAGTTGGCATAAAGGCTCTTTAGCTTATGTGGTGAAGCATGTGATGGAGCCTACGGTGGAGATTGTGGAGTGTATGATTTAGTCTTATATGGTACAACCTATTGTGGTACAACCCGTTTCTCAATTATAGCCTGAGCTAGTGATGGATAATCATGATAATATTTCTATTGTGAATGAATCTTCTCTTGTTAGGAATCTGGTTGGTGATATGCTAGTGGAATTTGATTTGTTAGCCGGTATGTCTCTTTTGAAGGATGTCACTCCCATTGTTAATAGTTTGTAGGGTTTGCAACAATAGGTTCAACTTATATCTAAGGAGGCTCGTTTTGTGGAGGAATTGAAGGTATCTTCTAAATGAGTTAATATGCTTGATGAGAGGGAAGATTCTAATACTGAAAAGGATGATGGGTCGATTCAAACTACAAAAAATCTAGTAGGATTGGGTCAAAGAAAGATAATACTAAATCCTCCAAAGCAAAAACTTCTAGAAATTAAAAAAAAAATTATGGAATGTAAGAGGATAGACTAATAATAAGATTTTTAATGTACTGAGGAATTTGTCTTTCTTTATATGGAGTTTAAAGTATAGAATAATTTTTGTGAAGGAAATCATGAGTTTTTTTTTTTTCATAATAGGTTTTTCTTTTTATATGTAAGTGTGTTGTAATTTTATCATGAATTTAGAATGATTCCTGTATTTTCTTTCTATTTTTTTTTCTTTTAATAAAGTCTTCGTCGAATGAAAAATATCCTTAACATATCTTAACATCAACTTATTTAGAATTTAGTGGCATTTCTCATCTACAATCAATGATTTACACTAAAAATAATTACAACCAGCAACACATTCTGTTAATACGTGTTTTTTTTTTTCTGAGTTAATTATAAGTGAAAGAATGGATAGATTTCATTATAAGTAAATTTAATCACAGTCAATGTTATTCAATAATGTTATTTCAAAAATATCAAATTATATTATCAACATTTATTTATTTATATTTTATATTAAGTTCTAATAAAAATAGTTTAAAAATCAGTTTAAATTAGACTAATGAAATTAAATTATATTAACTAAAAAATCATTTAATTAATTTATATTTAAGGTATTTCATTTCTGGGAACAAAGTAGTTGATGAGAACGGAATATCTACGGAAATGGAGGTTCTTGTTATTAGGTGGTGCATATAAAGAAATAAAAAGGGCCATTTGACCTTAATTAATATATTATTGGTTAATGATTTGATTATCATTAGAGGTAGTGCTCCTAACATGAATCATGATCCGCACTCCATTGCACTGTTTGAGAACAGTTGACAATCAACAATGATAACGAAATTGTACGCAACTATATTCATTGGGGTAGTTGTTAATATTCAAGTTAATTATATATACTAATTTTATGAGAAATGTTCCTTAATCCATACATAATCAAATCATTGGAAGAAGAAAACTAAACCTGATTTCGTGATGGGTGCTTTTCTAGGTAGTCTCATCGTATGGCCTTCAAACTTCATTAAATAATAACTCTATCTATGATTACAAAAAAAAAGTCTACAATATCATGAATATCTGAGATAATATTAAATGTGGGATATTCTTTTACCTGCTTAAAATGGATGAGTTTCTTAATCTCGTTTTTCTAATTCGTGTCGTGGTCATTTATTACTCACTAAAAGAACTTAAATATATATATATATATATATATATATATATATATATATATTTTAATTCAAATAGAGTATTTAAAATTTAACAAAAAGTCTAAAATAATGTTGACATCTATACCTTTTTTTTCGCGTATTAAATTTACCTACAATTTTATTTGGGTAAATGCTTTGAAATTATAATTTCTAAGTTAATAATTTAGAACACATAAAAAAGTATAAACTAACTAATACATTTATATGTTTTTTAAAAATACGTGCACATCCACAAATATCAGTGGGATTTAAAAAATCGTAGATATTTATCTACCACTACCATAAAAATATAGGTTGGGTACAAGTTTTGTAGGTTATCATAAGTCCCACATTGATTAGGGATAAGATGATTTCATAGTATATAAGTAGATACAAATCTCACCTTATAAGTCGGTTTTTTGGGATTGAGTTAGATTTTAAAGTTCATTTCTTAACATGGTATCAAAGTAATGGGTTAAAGCCTCTCTTTGCGAGATTTGTCATTTGTTCAACCAATTGTGTCACCCACTATCGATAAGTTTATATTTTTTGGACATGTTGATCCACCTACTATTGGACTGCTATCATATATATATATATATATATATATATATATATATATATATATATATATATATTATATATCTTAGTGTGAGGGGTATGTTGGAAGTCCCAAATTGGCTTGAAATAAGGCTATTTCATAATATATAAATGGGTGCAAACCTAACTTACAAGCCGAATTTATGAAATTGAGTTAAATTAAAGTCCAATTCTTAACATAGATAATTAAGGTGACGAGTATCTACAATCACCCTATTGTTATCTCTAAACTCTGTTATATTTAGTTAAGCCTATTGATTTGTTCAGGAAGAGGTAAGCTTAATTTACAATATTAAGGCAATGAAATATATATGCCTATAAAAAAGATAAAACATCTATAAGTCTAGGGATTTTGTTAATTAGTGGGTGAAAGTGTTAGTTAAAAAGAACCTACTAATAATTTTCTTATTCAGAAATACAGCGAAAATAAATTAAAAATTACTTGAAAAACAAATAATCTAAGGAATATTATAACGAAAATGTAATTTAGGATTGGTCTAAATCTCAATTATGTTAATATCATTGAGTACTCCACAAATATTTAGTCATGTACAAGGGAGAATGAATTGTTTCATTAAAATTGTATTAAAAATGAAAAAAATAAAAGAAAATATGAAAGAAGATAAGAATGGAAAGAAAACATTGGAATAAAAATTATTAATATGATTCCATTTTTTAAATATTTAAATATAAAAATCAAAAGTTCTTTGTCTTAAGTTTTTACAATTTAACTTGTTTTTTTATGAAAAAAAAGTGATACTTGACATCAATATATTTATTTTATTAATTATAAAATTGATCTTTTGTGAAAAAAATTGCATTCCGAGTATCATAAAGATATAATAGCATTTTCTTGTCAAAATTTCATATCAGTTATGAGATCCTTCAACCAAATCTCTCCTTTTATGACATAGCAAGAGCTGTATAATTTTTCTTTATTAGTAGACAATGTTAGCATTGGTTGTAGAATTATTTTTCAATTGACCAATAAGCTCTCAATTGTGTAAAGATACCAACTTATAAATTGTTTTTCATCTAGATTATCAACACAGTTTAACGTTGTATATCTAGTAAGAGTACATATTATAAACCCTTGTAGATGAGGACCATACCATATTTAGCCTTAAGGTACATGAGAATATGATTCACCACTAACCAATGCTCCAACTACAATCACTAGAACAAAATTGCTTATTATCTGCAAAAAATTATCTACGAAATTATTTTTGTAGATAATTTCGTTTTATTTACAAAAAAAATTCGTAGATAATATTAACATTAGTGAGTAATCCTAAAAAGAATTACATACGAAAATTTCGTAGGTAAATATAACCAAAATTTTTCATATAAAAAATTATCTATGAAAATGAGTGTAGAAAATTAATATTATAAAAAAGTATATAAAAATTATTTAAAAAAAAATTACTTACGAAAATAGAATTGTATGTAAAATTTATGTAATTTTTTTAACTGAAAATAATATACATTGCATACTTTTATTACACCAAGTTTTATTTTTCTCTTTTCTTAATCTCAAACACTTAATTCCCAAACCCAAGCTCTACAACTTTCAACTCTGCACGACTAAGGCCGCCACCAATGATGTCGGCAATCTCACGTAGCAACCACCATGAGCAGCTTTCATGGGGCTCCAATAGCCACCATTTCAACCATCAATGTGGTGAGATTGTTAGGACAATGTTTAGCCTAGTGCATACCACCACATACATCATACTTCCCATTGCACTAGCACAAGGAATTGTACGTAATGCATGGTAATTAGCCAAGAAAGGGGTTGGGGGTTGAATTGGTCTTTTCGAAAATTTTGATCCCTTTTTAACTTGTATAAATACCTTTGATTGAATCAAATACCCAAAAAAATCAGTATACAACTACTAATAAACAATGCACTTTCAATCGATTGAAAATAAAGTTAACATATCGATCTCATTAAACAGATAACAAAGCAATATATTTCAACAAATCAAAACTAAAATTATAATTTTGTTGTTCATTTAATTTAAAAACTCTCTCATATTTCAATGTTATTATTTGAATTTGGATTTTAAATTTAAATTTTCTATCAAAAGATTTAATTGAATAAAATTACCAGAATTTTCAAATTTACCTACTCCGTAAAAATATCAACTTCATTCCAAACATTTGAATAATTTAATACAAATTTAAAGGTGTGTTTAAAATATGAGTGATTTTTATAAAATGGTAATTAATACTTTTTTATTTGAATCGTAATTATTACTTTTTATTTAAATTCATTTTTAAAATATTATTTGTAAATGCTTTTTATATTAACTTTACTTTTTATTTGATTTTCTTTTTTAAATATTATTTTAAAATGTTTTTTTATATTATTCTTAATATTAATACTGAATGACATGTAACCCTATATTTGATTAACTCCTCCCACACGTACTTCTATATTAGAAATCACTCCATTACACTTTTCTATGCCAGTGTGTTAATTAATTTTAATGGCATGTTCTTTTTAATTTGTTTCATTACATAAAAGAAAAAATTCCATGTGCAATTTCTTACTCACTCGTACAAAAGCTTATTTCTTAGAAGCATTTATCTTTAGATTTTGCTAAGTATCTTTAAAAAGGTAAATTAAAAATATGGTTAAATATGTTTTTAGTTCCTTAACTTTTAGTGAAAAATGGAATTAATCTATCTTCAAAATTTTGGACCAATTTGGTGTCCCTTATTTCGAAATGCATGGATTTAGTCCTTTTAACTAAATTTTGTTAAGTTTATTTAACATTTTAAACGTATTTCTCAACTAATATTGAGGCGAAAATGTGTTAAACAGTGTTAATAACTCAAATTATATCATGCAATGTGTTTGAAACATTAAATAAACTTAACAAAATTTGGTTAAAATGACTAAATCAACACATTTCTATAGTTAATGGACTAAATTGAACCAAAGTTTCAAAAATGAACTAATTTCAATTTTTCATTAAAAGTTTAGAAACAAAAACATATTTAACTCTTGAAAATAAAATATTGTTCTTCATGAACCATTTAGCATAATAAAATGCAAACGGTTGTTAAGAAATTGTCTAAGAACCTCAAATAAGAATGGTAGTAGATAGAAAGACTTTTGTAATTACCATATAGAAATGGCCGAAAAAAAATATTCTACAATTTGAAATTTACACATTAAAAAAAGAATAACGAAATTTCAAATTTTTAAAATTTAAGATTTATAATGTCAATAATACACAGAAAATTTAAAATTCGAGATATTTGTAACATACTTTGAATTTAAAATTCAAAATAGCAAAAAGCTGGTACAAGTATGATATAAAAATTTGGATTTCAAAATCATAATCCAAAAATAAACTATAAAAAATTAAAGATTTTTTAATGAATATTTTAATGCTTTGGAATAACTGCCACATATTTCTGACCTTTCAAAAAAGTTTAAATAATAATTCAAAATAAAAAATTTGATAACATAGACACAAGCGAATTATTAAAAACTAAAAATTATAAATTCTTAAAATATTTAAAGATTTAAAAGTCAATAATGAATTTCAATTTCAATTTCTTTTCTAACATTAAAATAGATAAGGCCAATATTGAAATTTAAAATATATGATAATACAGTTTGAATTCAAAATTGAAAATAACAAAACATTATCAAAATATAGTTGAATTTTAAATTTAAAATTCAAAAGAACTATGAGAAAACGACTCCAATAGAGTTTACTCTTTATATTTTTCTACATAGTCTATCTTTTGTAGCTTTTGCTTGTTTGTTATTTATATTTTTTTGCATCGTCTAAAATTGTATTTTTATAGAGTTTAGTCTTTACATTGATATGTATAGTCTATGATTTATAGCTTTATGTCGTCTATTATTCACATTCTTTGTATCATCTAACTTTTGTATCTTTAGACGGTCTACTCAACAATTTTTGTATTGTTCATCATTGTCTAATAAATATTTCATTTAAAATTGATTTTTATTTCTTAATTTTGATTAACTCAATCTTAATAAATTGTTTAAAATAATTATATACAATACATTTTGTTAAAAAAAACATATAAATAACTTAAATACACTTTTATCATAAAAATAATTAAAATATTATTATTTAAATTTATAAAATAAAATACTCATATTAAATTTAATTATAATTTTATAATTTCAAATTAATTTAATGAATATATTATAATTCTTAAAATTTTGTGCGTTACACAGGTATAAAGACTAGTATATGTATATATCTATGTATGTATCCATGTATGTAGGTATATATGTATGTATGTATGTATGTATACACATATGTGCGATAAAATAATTGGGCTCTAGAAAGGGGTTGAATGAAGCTTGTAACATTTTCTCACTAGAGTTATGAATTTGACCCATGACCCATCCCTAACCCACTCTAGAATAAGGGACCCTTAAATCAGAGGGCCAAACAAAATGCCCTAGCCCTTAAAGACCCTCTCAAAGTGGGTTAGAGTTAGAGTTAAGGTGGTTTGGCCCCACTACAAGTTGGGCAAGTTAGGCAAAAATTTGAGATGGGTGAACCTGGGTCGTTTGGGCTAAAAGTTGAGACGAGCCAACATAAGCTAAAGGTTGAGATGAGTTGACCCAAGCTGAAGGTCGAGACAATTGGCCTAAGTTCAAGGTCGAGTCAAGTTGGCCCAAGTGGAAGGTTGAGATGGGACATTCCAAGCCAAAGGTTGAGACAAGTGACTAAGATCAAAGGTCAAGACAAGTCGATCTGGGCCAACTATTGAGGACTTTCCCTAGTTGAAGGTTGTGACAAGCTGCTCGGGCCTGAAGGTCGAGCTGGTCAGCGCAAGCCGAAGGTAGAGCTGGTTAGCTCAAGCCAAATGTTGAGCTGGTCAACTCAAGCTAAAGGTTAAGTTGGTTGGCCAAGGCTAAAGGTTGATATGGACTACTCAAACCATAGGTTAAAAGGGGTTGAGATAGGTCTGTCGAGGCAGAAAGTCGAGATGTGTTAACCCTAACTAAAGGTGGATGGGCTTATACAGTTGAAGGTCAAGACAAGTAACCTATAACAAAGGTCAAGACAGGTTAACATAGGTTGAAGCTTGAGATGTATGACCTCGAGAAAAGTTTAAGATAGTTTGGCCTTGGTCGAATGTTGAGGGCATGCCGACCGGGGTCGAAGGTTGGACAAGCCGTCCAAGTCGCCCAAGCCCAAGGTCAAGATGGGCCACCCGACCAAAGGTCGAGATGGATCAGTCTAGGTCGAAGGTTGAGACTGGCTAGTCTAGATCGAAGGTCGAGATGGGTCAACCTAGGCTAAAGGTTGAATTGACTGGGACTGAAGGTTAAGATGGGTAGATTGACCTAGATTGAAGTTTAGAACCAGTCAAAGGTAAATATAGACCGACCTGAATTGAAGTTCAAGGTGGGTCGGTCTGAGACAAAGGTCGAAACAAGTGAGCTAGACCAAAGGCCCAGGTGGAAGTTCAAGATGGACACTCCCGACCAAAGGTCATTATGAGCAACCCAGGTCGAAGATTAAGACAAGCTGGCCCAAACCGAAGGTCGAGACGGGCTAGTCGGTCGAATGTTGAGATTAGTTGGTTCGACCCTAAGGTCGTGACAAACTGATTCAGGTCGAAGGTCAGAATGTGTCTACCCGGGAAAAAAAGTGGAGATGGGTCAATCTGGGTCAAATGTCTAATAAGATATTTAAAAAATTAATATTTTTTCATGTTTATGAAATAGCCGATGAATTGACCTTTACCCACAGAGCTTTTGTGGGCATTTTGACCATGTGAGCTTTTCTATTGAGGGACTTTTTGGCCCTATGAGCTTTTTGGTTCACCTCACAGTCCGAGGCTACATCTAATCTCTTAAGCAACTGGCTTAAGAAATTCCACTAATCAAATCTCTTGACTACCACGATTGTCAACCTCTCCAGGTTATAATGAGATTCAACTTCTCAAGATATCACTAGTATAAACCTTTTTATGTTACAACGAGTTTAACCTCTCTAGGTATCTTTCTCAATCTCTCCTTAAGATCGAGAACTCTCATTTATAAAGAACAATAATAGTCTTTCATGTAATAGCATATAATCACGCTCAAGGGTTATACCTTATAATGTGAAGGATATTACAATGGTTAACACTTAACCCAATATCACTCTACAAATTATGAATTTAACTTTATGTTCTTAGAGTATTCTCACTTGATATTTCACAATTTTTGCAACACTTTTGTATTTCTCTTTGTACTACCCATCCTCATCCATAAGGTACATGACCCTAGAGACAATAATTGAGTGACTCGTCCCTATACCTAAAGTACACGACCCTAGAGGCAACAACTAGACTATCCATCCCCACCACTCTTAATAGGACGATTATAAGAGGGAACACCAGAAAACCAAGGCTAATCGTCCCTCTTGGACAAACATAATTGTAACTCCAATTACAAAACTCAAGTCTGATAATTTAATGAATTACAACTGATTCAAAAACATATTAAAACTCTGATAAATTTCCAAGCTAGCCCACGCTCCGAGCTTATGCCTCACCAGAACCACCTGCAATATCATCTGCTCCCGTATACCGCGTACATGATCATCGCCAAACACAAGCAGATAGGGTGACCTAATATCAAACAATCATATGTATATAAAACAATTCTATATCCAATTAATTATACCAAAAAAAATTCTCTTCCTTCATCCCACATGGCCATAACCATGTTTTGATATCATAAGCACATCAAAGGAAATCCACCATTTCCTTCCACATGGCCACAACCATGTTGACCGTGTTCTACATCTTCTTGTGAGTACCTCAAGATGTCTTGCTGACATACCTATCAGCCACAACCGATAGAGCACGTGCGGGAAACCATGCTATGGATCACACACCGTAATGTCAGGAGGAGTTCCCAATACGAACATAGTTTGTAACGTCCCAAGACTACCAAACTCGTCAGCTAATTACTAAGGAGGTCAATCTATTTAGACCCATCCGTACTAGCCACAACCAGCACACTCACACCGGCAACACTCGCCAACCCGAGCCACAACTCAAGAGTTCCTCGTGTTCATCCGCTATCCCGAGCCACAACTCAAGGGACGTCATTCTAAGCCATAACTCATAAAATGCCACATGCTTAACCCCTATCCCGAGCCACAACTCAAGGGATATGTTCCAAGCCAAAACTCAAGGAACACCAACAGACCTACCTTTGAGATATCGTAGAAGCTTTGTAGACTACGCATCCCAAATCAAGCATAACCAATTCGATACAACATTATCGATTACCTTGAAGCACACAATTGTACTGTTCTTCACTTAGGCTAAAAGCGTTCGTCCAAGCACCCCAATCTATCTCGCTTAAGATAGGCTCACTCGCCTGAGCGAGCACGTTGCCGCAACAACAGTCCACGAATTCTCGCTTGAGCGAGCTCCTTCTCGCTTGGGCGTGACCATCCTTTGTCCAAACCATTGTACCCCGCCTAGGCGGCGAGTTAAACAAAACACCATATATTTGTAACATCCCTAAAAGATATTACTTAATTGAATATTTAAAGATATAAAAAGAAGCTTAAATGTCGCAGCTTTATTAATACCCGCCGCGGGGAATAAAACAAAATTTAAGGTTCCATGCGATAGTCATTTAATTAATAAAAATAATTCCGAAAATTATTACAAGTTCCAAATAAAACTTTAAAACATAGTAAATCCCTAGCTCTAATTCCTAGCTAGACCCTCTCTCCTTCTTGAGTGTTAGCAGCATTACCTGTATCATCAACTGCTCTCGTGTAAAATTACAAGATCATCGCCAAGCACATACAGAAAGGGTGAGCTCAACAATATATAAATAAATCACATAAATTAAATAATAGAAAACACCCAATCTTATTATCATATTTACATCATGGTTACATTCTCAACACACCCTAAGGCTTTTCAACTACTAACATACAACAAGGTTAGTCATGGACTCAGGATTCCTGATGCTCACACGAACCTGCCCGCTCGTGGTCCTGCCTCTACGAACCTCCCCGCTCGTAGTCATACTCTACAGACCTACGCGCCCGTAGTCCAACACATGTGATCCTCAAGCTACGTACCTCCCCGCACACAACATCTCTCAACTATGAGCACGGAACATACGAACCTACCTCGCTCGTATCCCCACAGGAGAGTAATCGAGTATGAACCTCCCTGCTCATACCATCACATGTTATCCACCATCCATGAACCTTCCCGCTCATGACACAACATCTCCTGATCCATGTTTCATCAAAATGTACAAACAATACACATAAACTGCACTAAACTCGCTTGGGCTAGAAGCCTTAGCTTAAGCGACCAGGCCTGTCTCGGTCAAGCTAAGATTCCTCGCCTGAGCTAGCGTGCAAACAAGGTTCACATGTGAAGGCTCGCTTAGGCGAGCTCATCCCGCCTGGGCGAGATCCCCCTTTACTCAACACAACACTCACCTAGGCGGCGAGACATCAGAACACACATGCATCAACCCCGATTTCTCGTTGAGGCGAGTACCTCTCGCCTGAGCGAGGTACTCTGTCGCTCAAAACATGGGCTCCTCGCCTGAGCGAGACCCTAGAGCACAACCTCACGTTTTAACGAATCCTCGCCTAGGCGAGCAGCTCTCGCCTGGGCGAGATGTGCAGACACAACCCAAAATCTCTTTTCTGCTATTCTCGCCTAGGCGAGCCCAGTTAGCTCGAGCGAGAATAGAGGACCTATTCTCTGTCACACACACAAAGAAACCAAACCAATTGCCAAAACCCGCACTCC
>Ga0099822_1003406_pt1 | contig 20382 bp, 16 predicted proteins | sample CowpeawhiteBW_FD_76839 | JGI IMG/M metagenome (GOLD analysis project Ga0099822, IMG submission 76839) | Root nodule microbial communities of legume samples collected from California USA - Cow pea white BW | ecosystem: Host-associated > Plants > Roots > Nodule | place: USA: California | collected...
AAAAATAAAAAAAAAAAAAAAAAAAAAAAAAAAAAAAAAAAAAAAAAAAAAAAAAAAAAAAAAAATAAAAAAAAAAAAAAAAAAAAAAAAAAAAAAAATAAAAAAAAAAAAAAAAAAAAAGAAGAAAAAAAGAGATGAAAAAAAGAAAAAAAAAAGGAAAAAAAAGAAGAAGGAAGAGCCTAATTGTTATCAACACCCCCTCTTCATGAACCCAACAACTCAACATATGTTTTACCATTTGTTCTGATAAAGAAATTAGTGATATGATTCTAATAATTAAAAGCAATATCTCTTCATATAATTAGAATCAATATTACTAATTAGGATTGATTCTTGTGCTTTGATTTGTTAACGATTAGAATCAATATTATTAAGCTGGATTGATTTTGTGCTTTGATTTGCTATGATTTGATCCCATAATGTGCTGCTATCATGACCAATTCATTCCTTATATTGTTCATTACAATTAAGATTGATATTGCAAGGTATGAGTATAAATACGCACTCAATCATGACCGAAAAAAAAAAAGATATTCTCTACACTTCTTTGATTATTTCCTATCACCACTCCCACATATACACCTCCTTTATTATCTTTCTTTAAAAAAAAAATATATTGAAGGAGGTAGAAAACCCCGAAAGAAAATATTCGCTACACTTCTTCTTTCTCTTTCATTATCATCTACATAAACACACCTCCTTTTTACCTTTGTTAGGAAAATGAGAGGGTGAGATTGATATAGAAGAGAACATATATAACACAATTTTGAAGGTACGTCATCGCCAATTTCTAATTCTTTTGATTTTTTTTTATTTTTCATTATATATTTTTTAATCATAAACAAAATTTTTTCTTCATTTCTTTTAGTGTATGGTCAGCCGTGTCGCGTGACACCAATTTCTCAAAATTTTTTTCTCCAGAAAATATAAAAAAATATATATAAAAAACTAAAATAAAAAAAATGTTTCCTTTGTTCAATTTTTAGTGTCTACACAACCGCTCGCGTCACATGACACATATTTTCAAATAATTCAAATTTCCAAAAACAAACATAAAAAAAGTTTTTAAAATTATAAAAAAAATCAAATCAAAAATTTTATCAAATAGTTTTTCATAAAGAACTACGTAATCCTGATTCTCCATTCACATGAAAATACGTAGGAGCGAGGATTAATCCTCGTCGGGCCCAAAAACCTAAAAAAATATATTTGTTTCTTTTGTATATCATTTTATTGTTACTTTTGGGAAAAATTAAATATTTTGAAAACCACATCTTTTTGCAAATTTAATTAAAGGTACAGTTTTACGATGGATGTTGTGAGGTGCTAATACATTCCCCACACGTAACCGACTCCCGGACCCAAAATTTGGTTTTTTAGCATACCTTGTCATATCTTTTTGGGTTTTCTGTAATTTTCCAAAATAAACTATGGTGGTTCCAAACTCTATTTTTTTTAAATTTAATTTTTGATTCGTCGTCTCGTCGCGATTTCGGTTGCGACAACTATGTTGTAATTAAATCATGTATATAATTTTAATTTTTAGATTTAATTTTACAAAATTAATAGAAATTAAATAAATACTTTAATAATAATTAAAAAAATCCGGCCTATAGATAAGCACGGGTTGTCAACTAAAAGTTTTGCCAAAGTAACATTTATGGTTACATTGAAGTTTTGATAAAAGTTTTATTCTTTAGTGAGAAGATGTTTTTATTCAAGATTAGGAATCATTTATTTTTATTATTACTCAACAAAATTATACTTTTCTCATAAATCTTTTTTATTGTAACTTTTTCTATACATATTTTAGAAAATAGCTTTATAGTTATGATAGAATTTAATATTAATATTAATGGTATTGATATTAATATTAGTATTTGAATTTATATTAATATTAATGTTAGTATTAGTAGTATTATTAAACATTAAATTTCAATACCTTATAATTTTAATTCCAACAATTACATGTTTTCTTTTACAATATATACTAATATAATAAAAAATAATTATGCCCAGGAAATTCATACAAATAATAATTAATAAAGTACAAGTAATGGTGGGTTGGGAATACCTTAAGAGATTTTCTTGATAAGACATAGACAATGAATAATGCTAACTCAAGTGGTTGAGAGTACTTATTATGTTGATAGGATTTGGGTTTGAGTCTTGCCATTTGTATGTTTATTTAATTATGTTTTATTTTACAAATATATTGTGAATGTTGAGACATGGTTTAAGTTTGTATGTACATGTGAATTAACATGAATCGTGTGATAGTTTGTTATTTGTGTGTTTAATGGGTTGGAAGGATGTGGATTCAAGTCTTGGCTAGAGTGAAGTTATTCTCTTTATGTTTTAATATTTTTGCGTAGAGAAGGAAAAATCAAAGAATTGTAGAGATTTCTTGAGAAACCAAAAAGATATTAGTTGAAGGACATTAAAAAACGAGTAATGAGTCATTAACCCTTAATTTTTAATTAATTTCTTTTTATTATTATTTTTATTTATTTTGGTCTAAAATTGAGGGAGGGAGTGAGTGAGAAAATAGAGAGTCAAGGAGAGTGGCAGCCAAAGAGTAATGGAGGACTGCGAAATCAGTTTCCAGGGAGAGAATTTAAGTGATTGAGAGGAAATTGGAGTGAGGGCAAGGAGTGGAGCCTTTGGATACAAGAAGGATCCATTAGGAATTGCTTTTGGGAGCGAGAAAACCAACTAAGGGGAGTTGTACTGATTGATAATTGTTTTGAATGTTTGAATCCTCTGTCAATTTGTGCGATTTTTTGTAAAAATATGGGTTTCTGTCTAGAAACTGCCTAGCGGCTATGAAGGCCCGCCAGGCAACGCAACCATTGTTCATGTTTTTTGGGTTCAATGATGAACCGCCTAGCAGTGAGGAAAGACCGCCAGGCGACGCAAACTGAATTCTTGGGTTTTTGCGTGTTAATGTGGTGCTTTCATGATGTTTAGATCTTTTGCAGTTTATGAAACCATGCATGTATAATTTCTTAGCATAATTGACTGGTGATGATTGCTTTTGATGGTGAATTGGGGAATTGGGAAATAAATATATGAGGGTTAAACATGGGCTTGAAAAATGAATGCCAAATGTCATGTGTAGAAGTTGAATTTAATCCTTTTGTTGATTTTGGAAAATTGATTGGATGTATATACATGGTGGATGTATGATTAAGTAAGAATATTATGATTGAATCTATTTTTGGGAGGTTTAGGGCTCCAAGTAGGTAAGGGAAATTTTGGAATTTCTAGAATTCTAACATGTTGCCCAATGGTATGGGTATGCCGCCAGGCGATGCATGGGAGGCAGCAGCATAAATTTGGTTCGCTATTGAGAAACACAAAATCAAGGTGATGGTGTACTACCTTGGTGCATGAAAATAACATCTATTGTATGATGAAAAGATTCACATGAGGGTGGGGATGATATATGGATTATGAATATAGACTAATATTAATTTGGAATTGATCTTAGATTATAGAAAGGAAAATAGTGGAATGGACTTTAATAATATCTGTGAATTCCTTGCATGATTTGTAAGTCCAAAAGGTGGCTGTTTGGGGATTTCTACAATTGCATATATGATAATACTATAATGTGGTGTGTTCAATTTTGAATGGGGATGTGGCGCATTTGAATAAAAGTGCATTATGGGTACTGTGGTGTTGGTATAATATTATGCATAATTAGTCTGCTGGATTCTGTGATCATGTATTCCAGGTATAGGTTGGACTACACTTAAGTGAGGTTATATTTCCCAAGTTGAATGCATGAATGACTAGGTTTGATTGATGAGTAGAATTTGTGATAATGAAAATTGTGGTATGTTTAATTGTGACAATATGTAAGTGGTATTTTGGATGAGTAAATGTGATGGTTGATGTGTTAGAGTCCACTCTACTGTGCATAAACCAGTAATAACCCGATTTATTGGTGTGGCGCCCGATAGCAAGAATGTTTCCGCCAGGCGATAAGCTACAAACAGAAGGGCCATTAGGAGTGTGGCGCATGGCGACAGGGAGTTACTGTCAGGCGGTCTAGAGCACGTTTTCGCTTAGCGGCGCTTAGACAACACTAGGCGATAGTGCAAGGGTAGGGGTCCATTGCAAATGGATTTGAATGGATGATCTTGATGGCTTGGTCAGGGATATGCTGGATCAGTTACGAACAAGGACGTTCGTAACGAAGATGTGAGATGCGTGATTGATGCGGGTGGGGAGGTTCGTATCTGTTGTACTCTTGTGTGGGGATACGAGTGGGGAGGTTCGTTTATTTCGTGCTCACACTTGAGGCTGCTATGAGCAGGGAGGTTCATAGTAGGTGTTCACACATGTCAGACTACGAGTGGGCAGGTTCGTAGAGTTGGACTACGGGCGGGGAGGTCCATAGAGTTGGACCACGAGCGGGTAGGTTCGTGGGAGAATGATAATCCCTAAAGACTAAGGTGGTGAATGGATCTTTCTCATAGGTTATGAGATTGGGGTGGAACGTTATAAAGAAGTCAATAAACTAAAAGTGGCTAAGATAGATTGGGTGAGGATTAATTTTTATATTTATTGATTGTAATATTTTTCTTTCTCAGCTCACCCTTTCTGTTTGTGTTTGGCGATGATCGCGTGACTTGTCACGCGGGCGTAGATGTGGATCCAGGTGAGCACGCTAATGCATAAAGATAGCGCGAGGCAGACTATGGGGGATTTTTCTCTATGTTTTATTTTGAGACATTTTGTAATAAGTTTTTATGATGCTTTTTCCTACTATGAACTTGTAATAAAGATGAAGCAATGTAATTGAACTACAGCGATATAAGTTTTAAATTTTTCGTGCTTGGGAACTTTATATATTATTCTAATTTCAAAAGAAATTATATGATATATGCTTTATCTAGTAATATTCACCCAGCATGTTACAATATTCATAACTTTCGATCAATTTCATTATTATAACAAGGACAATGATATTATGATTTTCACTTTTTACTCTCATCATTTATTTTCTGATGTGACTTAGTGTGGGTCATTGATTGATATACCATTATCTTCTTTTTTTTAAATAATCAATGACCTACACTAAACCACACCAAAAAATAAAAGATGATGGTCAAAAAATAAAAGTTAAAGTATAATTTTCCTTATAACAATTTTTAATTTACGTACTCTTTCAATAAATGCAAATTTTATTATTATTATTAGTAAAATTATTAGTAATATTATTATTATTATTATTATTATTATATCGTTTAATATTTTTTATTAGTATTATTACTTGAATTAATATTAACATTAATATTATTATTATTGTTTGATTTTGTTATTATTATCAGTAGTAATAAATGATTTTTATATCATGAATTTACGATGAACATCAATAAAAGACAAGTTAAAACATTTTATTTAATATAATATTTAATTAAAATACTTAATTTAAAATTTTAATTATATAACTACACATGACTAATGAATTCACATTTAAATATATATATTTTTTTTTAAAGCAAAAAGGGTTAGTTTATGATATAGGATTTAATTATCCAAATAAAACTGTTGTATTTAGCCATAAAACCAATAAAAATAAAGGTCAACTCGCTGTCGCAAGAAGATAGAAAGAATCTTATCCACATCCGCAACGTAGGAGAGGATCAAAGTTTCATCTTAGAGACACAACATAGCATAACACACCACAATATACAAAAGCAGTAACCAGAGAAAAATGGCTGCTGTATTTTCTGCATGTTCAGGTTCTTCTTCTCTTTTTCAAGGCAGAAACTTCTTCCCCTTTGCAACCAAAGGGTCTTCTTCTCTACACCTCAAAAGGCCACTCACTGCCAAATGTGTAGCTTCTCTGGGAACTGAGATATCAGTGCCTCCAGCAGTTGACACTTTCTGGCAGTGGCTCAAGGAAGAGGGTGTTATCTCTAACAAAACTCCAGTGAAGCCTGGTGTGGTGCCAGAAGGCCTAGGACTGGTTGCACTCAAAGACATTTCTAGGAATGAGGTTGTGTTACAGGTGCCCAAGAGGCTGTGGATTAACCCTGATGCTGTGGCAGCTTCAGAGATTGGGAAAGTTTGTAGTGGATTGAAGCCTTGGTTGTCTGTTGCATTGTTTCTGATAAGAGAGAGATCAAAGGATGATTCTCTTTGGAAGCACTACTTCGGTATTCTGCCCAAGGAAACTGACTCTACAATATACTGGTGGGTTTCTTTTGGTTTGCTTGTTTAAACATGCTTAATGGGGATTTTGGTTGTTTTCATATGGTTGGTTGATTTAGTTGGTAAATTGATTATTCCAGTGCAGGTCAGAGGAGGAGCTCTCTGAACTAAAAGGTTAGTTAGTTTCTTAATTGTGTCAATGTTTTAATGCAGAAGCATGTAAATAAATGATGAAAAGATTGTGTTTTGGAGTAGTTAGTTAGTTTACCTTTGGAAATGCTTGTTTTGTGCTGAGGTTTGATTGAACCGATTTGTGTAGGGACTCAACTTCTGAACACAACACTGAGTGTGAAAGAGTATGTGAAGAACGAATTTAGGAGACTGGAAGAAGAAATTATACTCCCTAATGGGAAGCTTTTCCCTTCTCCTATTACAATTGATGACTTCTTCTGGGCATTTGGAATTCTGAGATCAAGGGCATTTTCTCGCCTTCGCAATGAAAATCTAGTTGTGATTCCATTAGCTGACTTGGTATGGTCTTTTTCTTTTTCTCTCTGTCGTGAGAACAGATATAAACATGAAATTATCAATTGTTTATGTTTCTGATATTGTCTTTTCCAAATTCAATTTCTGAATCAGATAAACCATAGTGCCAGAGTAACTACAGAAGAACATGCTTATGAAATTAAAGGACCAGCAGGTCTTTTCTCCTGGGATTACCTATTTTCCCTGAGGAGCCCCCTTTCTCTCAAGGCTGGTGACCAGGTGAAGTGCCCTTGCCTCTGATTTTTTTTTTTTTTCTCTTCTCACGTTCCGTATATTAGCCAATGGAGCATGTTACGAATTAAATAAGAACATTGTTGAAATGAACTTTTCCATAAGTTAAAATAAGAAGAAAATGAAATGAACTTCTCCATAAGTTAAAATTTGATTATCCATGAATGTAGACTTACACTTGTCAAAGACTAGTATACTTACACATGACAATGGAAGGAACCTTTTACTGCAGGTGTATATCCAATATGATTTGAATAAAAGCAATGCGGAGCTGGCTCTGGACTACGGTTTCATTGAACCAAATGGAGAGCGGAATGCATATACCTTGACACTGCAGATATTTGAGTCAGACCCCTTTTTTGGTGACAAATTAGACATTGCTGAGTCCAATGGTTTTGGTGAGACAGCATACTTTGACATCTTCTACAACCGCCCACTTCCACCGGGGCTGCTTCCATATCTGAGACTAGTAGCTCTAGGGGGCACTGATGCTTTCCTTTTAGAGTCAATATTTAGAAATTCCATTTGGGGTCATCTTGAATTGCCTGTGAGCCGTGACAATGAGGAGCTAATATGCAGAGTCCTTAGAAAGACCTGCAAAACTGCCCTTGCTGGTTATCATACAACCATTGAAGAGGTATGATTTGTGTATTACTTTACCATGAAACATTGCCTTCTAGTTTATAGGTATAAAGTATCGATATATCCCATTTATAAGAGGAACCGCATGACATTTTACCATGTACATTAATAGTGTGTGTGGAAGAGAGGAGAAAAAATATGGATTACAAAGCATTTTCATTTGTTTGATGGGAAAGAATATGTAAGAAAGAAACCCAAAAACTGTCTATTAGAAACAACTTTAAACTTCTCTTTACTTCCACTTTGTCTCCAATTCAAATTCATTTTTTTTTCACATATCATTTTCTTTCCTCCCAATCAGAAGTAGCCTAAATTGTGAAAATTTTCATGCTGATTTAGCTGAACAAATAACTAACAAAGCACGTGAATGGCAGGATCAAAAGTTGAAAGAAGCTAAGCTAGATTCAAGGCTTGCTATAGCAGTGGGAATTAGAGAAGGGGAGAAGCAGCTCCTGCAGCAAATTGACGAGATCTTTGAGGAGAAAGAATTGGAATTGCCCCAGTTAGAATATTATCAGGAAAGGAGGCTCAAGGACCTTGGACTTTGCGGGGAAAGTGGTGATATCCTTGGGGACCTTGGAAAATTCTTTTAGGAGGAAGAAGCAGAAACATTTGCAGCATTTAAGGACAGGCTTTTGTCTACATTTACAAAGGACGAGAAAACCTAAGCTCGTGGTATATCACAGAAGAAGGCTTCCAAGACGAATCCATGGCATGCATCCAATTTATCTTTGAAGAGGATCATAATCAAGTTTTTTTGACTCGCCCCCGTTTATTACAACCTATTACTTGATTGTTGTTTGTGTAGAGAAAGATGTAATGAACTTTTATAATGCCTTATCAGAATTAAAGGATGCAAACATGAACAATTGTTATATAACTATACTGAACTCAAATTTGGATAAATAAATAAATTAAGGGTGAAATTGAAGATACATCTTTGCATGCCTCATTAGAAGCAGATATTTCCTTTTCTTCTTTTCCTCGTTACTTTCTTTTCCATGGCTCTCTACAAATTCATGTGTACATGATATAATTAAAAAGGCCATCATCATGTGTACAGCACTCGAGCAATTAAGTGGGAAGGAGCACTTCATAGATTCCTCTTTTAAACTGGTTGTTGGAAAGAAAAGTGCATATTTACATTATGCAGCTTGTCCTCATTGTATTTGACTCGAGTTAAGAGCACCTAGCAAGTCATCACACTTGGTTCCCTCGCAGAGGCACTCGTAAGGGTTGGCATAGAAATAATCCTCTTCCTTTGGCTTGTCTACTTCAACTCTACGACGAGTTGGCTGTCCCATTTTTCTTTCATGAACCTTTCGCACAGCATTTGCAAACTCAGTCCATGGAAAGGTTCCATTTTTATGCATATCAAGTAATTCTACAAGCTTTTTCCGGTCCAATAAGATGGACTTTTTGAAGCCAGAATACCTGCAAGAGGACAAAATAGAATTTATTTTGTGGATTTTTATCAAGGCCACTTTAGGCGAGTAAACCATCATTTTGACTCCTGAAAAATGTATGACTTATCACATTAGTCCCTGAAACTATGGAGATTCCAAATAAATAAGAAATTTCCAGTGGTTTCATTAAAGTACTTGAACTTAATCACTTCTTGTTGATTTAGTTCCTAAAACTATGTTCATGTTATTACTCAAGTCCCATTCTCTTAAAAAAATTTGTGTTATATACACTTTTAGGGACCCAAATGGTGGTTTACTTGCTTGGCCTTCTAATATAAATCAAATTGCAAGTAACAAGAGAGTGCATGCACACCTGCGGTGGCCTTCCACAAGTTTTGCCATGTTACCATAATATGTCGGAACAAAAGTGTTACTCGCTACAGAAACAATAAAATCCAAAGCTGCCATTTGTGATGAATGATTCCGAAACTGCTGCAACTCATCATTGGCCAGCAATGTCTCTTTCCTAACCTAAAAGTCAAAAGAATATTGAGACAAGCAGAAACCATTGTAAGAGAGAAATGTAGATCAGGCAGGTAAAGAATATTAAATTTTCTTTCACAAGTATTTTATTGAATTTGTAATATAATAGTTGTTATATAAACTGTAAATGGACAATTCAGCAGAATCCCCTGAATATTAAATCCGAGTTAAAAACACACGTCAACTTATAATATACTGCTATCTTTGCCACGGTTTGCAATCCTTATCTCAGCTTAAAGCTTCTGGTGAATCAGTGGGATTGTCAAGTAAAATAGTAGGATTGGTGGGGTCGTGTGGTCCTACTGTGTTACAATCTGATCCATTTTTTTTCACTTAAACTGAAAAAACCGGGAAACCTATTTTTAACCCAGTTGCACTGAAACCTGAATACTTTTTTAGGCTTCTCTTCTGGTTCTTGTGGGCCTGTCATTCTGCATTGTGCATCACTGCTTCTGTCTCTGCTCTCTCATCTAATCTCTCCTTCATTCTTTGATTCTAATGATATTTTGTGTTTGGAGTTGTTAAATTAAGCTGTTACTAGTTTTGAGTTATGTACGACCTTATGAATTTAAGTTTAAGAGTTTTGCAGTGATTTAAAAGTCTTTTGTCTCTCTTATTTATATTATTTTGTAAGCATTACATATAAATTTATGTCCACATACATATATTACGGATTTGGTAGGTTTTTCCAAACGGTGTAATGATCCAATGGTTCCAATGGTTTACGATCATTAGCTCCATTCTATATCGTAAATAGCTTCTCAAGTTTAACTATTTAGATTATATCAAATATAGAACCACCAAAATAAAAACAGAAATGACGTGGGGATAGGGTATTGGTGAACCTACAATTCTTGGAAAAGCAGCTCTCAGTTGTGCTAATCTACGTTCACCACCATAAATTTCACCAGCTGCAATATATATTGGTGTCTTCCTATCAAAACCCAAAGCTTGCAGAACTAAGGCTGCCTCCTCTGGTGTCAAAGGACAGAGACCCTGTGATCTCCTTTCTTCAGACACTATCTCCTTTTCTCTCCACGAAGGGAATGCATACCTGAATTACTCAAGCAAGATCAAAATTTTGAGACAGACCCTTTTTATGCTAGCTCATTACAAATAACACTGACAACAGGAATATTTATTTTTTATGGAGGTAACTAATGTGTATTGTCAAAGTATGCAAAAACCAACATGTCAGGTTACTCATGAACTACATAGACGGTTCCTCCATCAGCCCATGCAAATAGCATCCGGGGCTCTCTAGGATAGAACTGGAGGCATAATTAACTATCCAGAACCAATGACAATCAGCTGTGATAGAGAAAAAAAAAAAAATTCTAGTGATCAACATCTTCCCCAGCAACTGTCAGATAACAACCTACCTCTTACAAAAACCTATCCGTAAATATATGTATAGTAAAACAAGAAAAATATGATACCTCATCCGCTTGAGCTCCTCAGCTTCTTCGTTAGTGCAACCAAGCGTACAACCTGAGAAAGCCAGCATGTCCATCTCATATCTCAGATGCAATGCCACAAAGGGTCCATTTTTACTGAGTATCCGAATCAATTTTTGGCCCAAATTCTCAAGTTCAGGAGTGAACTTAAGTGCCTGGAAATTCACACGACACCTAAGTCTCTGTAGATCAAGTGGGAGACCATTATTTGCTAGACGCGAATCTGTTTTGTTGAAATGTACCACCTTATGCTTGCCAAAAAGCGGAAGAATCTGCAGTGTGGAGTCAAGAGCATCGAATTAAACTCAAGAAGACATGTACAACTCAATGAGAGAGGGAGGAAGTGAATATAATCATGATTCTGATAGTAAATTCAATACAACCCCAAATCTGTCTACTGTATCCTGCATTTTCCTGTCCATATTTTGTTTCCTCTCTAAAGGACAAGTCAGTAATAATGCATCTAGTAATTTACAAATTATCAGTTCACAGTTAATAATTGTCATCCTCTCAATAACTTCGGGAGAAAAGGGGGAAGTGTCAAGCTTTTCAAACAAGAACTTTAACGTTGTAACATGGAAGAAAATCCTCAGTTACAATTTCTCCATTCACCCACATGGACATGTGTAAAAAATTAGAGAATCAATTCATTACAGAGAAAAATATTAGCAATTTTGTGGAACTACTATTTTATATACAAGTTATCCCTGCTTTTATAGTCTAGAAGCATCTAATAACAAAATCAACAGTACAAATCTACATCATAAGTGCATAACTGGCAATCAGCAACAAAATTATAATTCAGATTAGACATCCATAATAATAGATACTCCCATATTTAATTTAGCAAGAATACAATTTCTGGCATTTGTCATCTGCCTTACAATCATGATCATATTATAAAACTTGGAAATAAGATGGCCATTATAATCTCGTACCAGTTAGTACCTATAGGGTCAACAAAAAGAAAAAATAAATAAATAAATAAACTGTAGTACACAAACAATCAGAGGTTATTTGAGAGAACCTCACTCTCCAACTATCCTTCTATTTCTCTTTTCTCCAAAAGTCTTTCCTCCTATCTCTTCAAGAACTATTTATAATAGTTCAGATACAGTTGTAGTAACTACCATAACTTTTCCTTCTTTTGCACACTATACCAAACCCACCACTACCCCCTCCATGAAGAATCACCTTGTGCTGTTAATGCAGGCAGCCCATTCCCAACTATTTTCACTTTCTCAAAGTTGTTTCCACTTAAGAAAAACTTTTAACTCCCCTTTAGTATTAGTCTAGGTGTCCTATAGTTGTTCAGGAGTCACTTCAAGAATATAATCTTTAGAAAGCATAGGAGGCGAAGTTGTGAAGAGGTGTCTGGTAGTATTGCTGGTTTGAGTAAAGATACATGAAAGACTGGACAGATATGAATGTGTTCAGGGAGCCACAACTTATATGCAACCAGCCCAATGCGTTCCACTACTTGGTAGGGTCCATAAATATCTTGGACTGAGATTTTCATAAAGCCTCCTTGCTAAGGATCAAAGTCATGCGGCTATAATTTCAAGAAAACCTAATCTCCTACTTGATATGCCAATCACGTCTGTGTTTATTACCTTGTACCCGATTTTGATCTTTTTCCTTCCACAAATTTGTCTTCAGTTCCTTCAATATTTCATCTCGTTCATCTACATCTGATTCACACTTATAGATGGGATAGTAGTTCCCTTCAAAAGTAAAGGAGGATTACTCCCATAAAGTGCTTTAAAAGGAGTCATTTTTGTTGAGGCACTATAGTTTGTATTAAACCAAAATTATGCCTAGGGTAGCCAATCTATCCATTGCCTAGGCTGAGGTCTTGTCATACAACATATATAAGTTTCAGGTCAGCGATTGACAACTTTGTTCAACCATCTGATTCATTTAGTCTCAACCTGTTAAACAATTCCCTCCAAAAAATACTCAGAAAAATTTGGTCTTGGTCAATTGAGTCACATCTACTTCACTATAGGGATGTGCAAGTGCAAAAAACAAATGAACATATATGGTCAATTTGTCCACCACTACCAAAATAGTATCCTTGCCTTTTACCTTGGGTAACCTTCCAATGAAATTCATTGATATATCTGACCCTACTTGTGTGGGAATCAATAATGGTTGCAGCAAACCTATAGAAGTCAAAGTGTCGTTCTTATTTTGTTGGCAAATTTTACATTGCATCACAAATTCCTTATATCCTTCCATATACCCGCCCAATATTAGAACACCTGCTATACTTATAAAAGTTCTGAAATAACCATTATGTCCCTCCATAGGAGACTTATTCAATTCTATTATGATATTTGAGCTTTATGAAAATTGACGTGGCAACACCAATTTTCCCCATTAATACAATCTTCAATTTTTAACTCATTTAGCTAGAGCTTTAGAGTCAACCAGTAAATCCTGCATCAAGGAACTTAGTTTGACATCCTTTTGAATTTTCGTTTCCCAGTCCTCCTATTCTTCAGATTGCAAGACAGACATGACTAAAAGTAACACATTTCTTAACAAGGCATCTGGTGTTTTTTTTCCGTTCCTAGGTTAGCATTGTATCTCAAAGTCAAACCCAATTGGTTTTGAAGCCCATTTGAATTTCTTCTCACTCAGTGGCCTCTCTTCAGTAAGGAATCTTAAGCTCTTTTGATTAGTAACAACAAAAAATTTATTACCTATCAAGTAATGTTTCCATTTCTGCACTGCCTGGACCACTGCCATGAATTCTCTTTCATAAACATACTTATTTTCTCCCCTTTCTGACAAGGCCCGACTCCAAAAAATCCAAAGGTCTGCCCTATTGTAACAACGCAACACCTAATCCCTTACTGGATGCAAATGTTTCGATGGTAAAAGATTTAGAAAAATCAAGGACTACTAAGATTGATAACTGAGAAGCAATCCCTTTGAGTGTGTCACAGTGTCAAAAGATTGTTGTGCCTCTTCATTCCATCAAAACCCTTCTTTAACAATTGAGTTAGGGGGTTTGCAATTTTGCTACAAACCTGCATAAATCTTCTATAATATCCTGTTAACCCCAAAAATCCTCTAGAAGCTTTAACATCTTCAGGAATTGACCACTTCCACATTGCTTACACCTTTCTTGGGTTAACTAACACTCCTTGACTTCAGATAATATGACCCAAGTACTCTAAGTGTTGAACATGAATTTCAAGTGAAGAGCTATAAACCAGAATATCATAAAAAAGTACCAATACAAACTTCCTTAAGAAAGGCCCGTGTAACTCATTCATGAGTGATTGAAATTTGGTGGGTGCATTTGACAACTCAAATGGCATGACTAAGACTTTGTAATGACCATCATGAGTCCTAAATATGGTTTTCTCAAGATCTTCTTCCTTCATGAGGATTTGGTGATATTCAGATTTCAAATCCAACTTAGAAAATATTGTTGCTCCTGTCAATCCATCTAACAATTCCTCTATGACTAGAATTGGAAATTTGTTACGAATTGTTATCATGTTAAGGGCCCTACAGTCAATACAAAACCTCCATCAACCATCCTTTTTCTTTACCAAAATAATAGGGCTTGAATAAGGGTTGATATTGGGTCTGATGATTCCAGCCTTATGTCATTGACCAACTTCTCGATCTTATTTTTCTGATAACGAGAATAATAGCATGACCATGTTTTCTACTTGGGGATAGTCTAGTTGGACCCTGAAAAACTATACAATTTCAACACTTTTACTATCTTAGATGGTATTATGTGGTGACTTGTTGCTTCCTTTTCTTATATCCATTCCAGCAAATACCCTGTACCTTCTTGCTTTAACTCATTCACCATCACTTTTGATAAAGTTTCAGTTTTGGATAAAGTGGGATCTCCTATCAAGGTCTATTCCATCACCCTTTCCAATAGTTAACCTTAATTTCCAAAATTCAACCTTAACTTCCCCTAAACTTGCCAACCATTACAAGCCCAAGACCACATCTGCACCTCCCAAATCAAAGATGAAAAATATGATCGAATATTCAACCTTCATAACTTTAAAACAAAACCTTAAAACTTTCCTTGGCAGCACACCTTGTGTCCATCTCCTACTTCTACCACATAAGGAAAAGTTTTCCTGCTCTAGCCCACACCTTAGTAATAATTGTTTGGAAATGAAATTGTGAAATGCTCCACAATCTAAAAAACCACCACCTTCTCATTCTCAATTCTTCTCCATACCTTCTGAGACTTCTTGGTGGTATGACCAGCCAACATAGATAGCTGCAAGCCTTTCCCTACTTCACTATCTCCATCTTCTTTGCCCATCTTGTCATCAAGAATTTCGTCATATTCAAATATGTCTTCCTTGATTATAAGGAGCATGTGAAGTTGTTTGTTTATGTAAACATGGTTAGTCCCAAACTTCTCATCACATTTGACACATAATCCTTTCTTGATCTTATCTTGCATCTCTTCATCAAATAATTTCATAAGTAACCCCACGGTTGCAGTTCCCTCCCTGATTATTGTTCAAGCTATTGATTATTTATGTTGTTTCCCCTTTTCCTCTGCCATAGTTAATGGTTCTGATCGAGAAAAGCTACCGGTCATCAAATATGGCCTATACCCATTGTTTCCTTTGTTCTCAATGAGTGCTTCCCATTTTGGCTTTTAACGATTTCTCTTCAATCATCTAAGTCTTCATCATCAATTCAACAACATGGTTGGGTTCATTTATTTTCACTTCTGCTTTAATTTCCTCTTTCAAGTCATTCAAGAATATTACTATAAATAATCTTGTTCAAATTGCTCCACATAGCTTTCTACAAAAGCTGTTTATGCTAACCCAATCAAGATTTCAAAAGAATATTTTAACATATTGGATTGGAACCTTCTTATCGTTGCAACTTTGGAAGATTCCCATGTTGGATTTGGGTTACAAGTCTCCCACCATTGGAACTAGTTTAATGCCTTTCCCTCTAAAGCAATCATCACGACTTGCATTCTTTCCTCTTCCATTACCTCTTTCAAGCAGAAATACTACTCCAACCTATTTGTCCAGCCATATGCTTCTACTGCAAAAACAAGAGTATCATGTTTCCGCCACCGTGAATGAGGGTTGGGTTGCCACCTTTCTTCCCTTTCCCCTATGCCAATTCTTTCTACCACCATGTATGGGGCATTCATTGTTTTCTTTTCACATGCTATTTTATCCACAACAGCTGTGAGACCAATTATCAAATCTTTAAATTTATGACAACCTCATGTTGCTCACTCTCGGTATTCTCTCTATCACGAATAACTTCTCACAAAATCCGTTCTAGCCTACCCATTCTTGCTTCCATCCTCATGTTCACCATACCTCTCAAAATGCAACACAGTGCCACTGTTCCAAGATATTCTTTAAAACTTCCTTCCAAGTACACAGAAAGCAATTTAGGGAAAATTTAGGAAACTGGACAAGTATAATTGTATATTACATTAAAACTAGACCCTCAATATAAATCTGACGGGTCTGAGAGGAAATATACACTCAAAAGCAATCTGATCACAAAACACATGCTTCCCTCTAAAATGCTAAAGAAGAATAGAAGTTAAGGTGAAGAATCATTAACCAATCATTGTATCAAACCTTAAATTACCAAATAAGAGAACGCTTGATTAACATACAGTACATAGTTTTAGCCCAAATGCAGCTAATACAATCTGCTGACCTGCTCCAAGTAATACTTTTCATTTGACCAGCTAACAGGAGGCATCTTCAAGGTAGTCTGCCCATTTTTCTCACTAAACTTTTTGGGCACTCTTTTCACTATTCGAACTTCATCTCGAAGAGAATCAATGAAATGTCTCACGTCAAAAATGTCCTCAAAATTGCTGAAAAAAAATGAAAACTACAAAACTTCAAAATGATATGGAAGCCAGTAGATAATACTCTTCATTTTAAAAACAAATGATATACCTAGGGTCTGCCCAAAATGATTTCTTATCAAGCTCTGGAACAACCAATGTGAGATTCAAAAGTCGAGAAATGGCCACCATGTCACAAATCTGAAATTGCCAAATCTGCTATATGAATATTTAAGATTATCATAGAATAGGAACAGAGAAATAACAACATGGAAAATACAAACCGCTGCACGCATTTGATTCAAGCCCCCATTGCAGGACACTCTCAGAAAACCATTACTTGTATAATTTCCTGAAAAATTTCAGGTCATAAGGTTTAATATTTACTGGAATGTGTAAAATGGTATAAAATTCAACTAATACCCTGACCAAACCATATACTAATATGCATTGATTTATATTACATATACTTGATTCACGTAGTCTTTTTCAAAATTAAGAATACCCAATATTGGAAATCAAAAGATGAGGCAACCAGGATGAGCATGGGCGTGGGAGCCCATCTAAATCAAGGCACAATTTTCGTCCAGCAATCGGGCAACTATCAATACTATTAATATCCAAAGCAAAACGTGCAAGTCAACAGAAAACTGCCTAAAGTGAATAGATACAAATGTATCCAATTAATATACACAGGATCATTTTATAAAATAAGTTAAAATGGAAAGACATAAAAGCTAGAAGTTGATTTTTGTGTAAGGTTAATGTGCAATTTAGTTTCACCTTATAATGGTACAAGTAAACTATCTTAGATGTGAAATTGGCTCCTCTAAAGGGAGAAATTCAATTCAGAGAGTACAATGAGATGCAAACCTGTTGGTTAGAAAAACAACAGGAAATATTTGAACAAGTACATAATTTATTATGCATTTGCAACAACAATCTTAACTGCTGGTTTCTCATTCAGTGGACATAGATTCTCACTTGTCTCTCTAAAATGAATTGCTCACTTTAAAGGAGCCAAATCCCATACAAGCATGTCTTAAAATATGCAAGTATAAAGAAGGAAATCTATAACTATAGTGTCATTTGTTTTCCAATTTCTCTTAAGCGAATGAAGATTGTTGTGGACATCACATTCAAAATTCAAGCTAGGAAAGAAATTGATATAGACTTCATTGCAACAAGTAGAATTTCTGATCACACACAAAAAGGCCATCAAGTTAAAGGAAAATTCTACTGAGAAACTATAGAATCAGAAATGTTGTGTGGAGGTGACGGCCCGCAGTGAAGAGTCAACAAGAGCCAAATATAAGTGTAGCTGAGAATTATTGAGGTCGATCAGTTGATATACAAGGAAGGATATGAAAGGGATATTGGCCTAATGTGGATCAGTTATGCGAGAAGAAAACCAAAAGATGCTTCAAATGGAAAATAATTAGACAGGGTAGACTGTGGAGGAAGAGTCACCAAGTCAGGTTAACCAAAATTTTGGTCTTGGGTAGAACCCAAAGGCATCAATTCATCAAGGTAGATGACTCAGCTAGAAGAATATAACCTGATTGTTGTTTTCTAGGGCCATAAACAGTACAAACTATAAATCAACTCATCCTTGGCAGGATTCCACAAAACATGATCGTAAATGCCAAATTAGTATTGACTTTATAAATCATAATTCATCATGATATCTGCATCTAAAGTTGAAGGGATAAATATTCCAATCTTCCTCCTTATAACTGAGTGTGAAACCCATAAATCTACTTCATGACAAGCACCAATACCAAAAAAACCAAAAATATTTTCTAGAAGATCCTACAACACATAAGCATTCAGCACCGACTTTCATCAAAGCACGATCATCACCTCCAGACAACAAATACAACTCACACTCAATAATATGGATTTCACTGCTCAAATAATATTGGAAAATCTGAAGGGGAGAAATAGCGAGGAGATCTTCACATATGAGTCACACGTAAGGTTGCATCATCACAGAACCGAAGCTAGAGTTGTCCAAACCCACATCCATAATGACTTAAACAAACCAAAACTACAAGCATGAAGTAAAGAAAAACTAACTTGGAGGAAGAAAAGTGGGAGGCGGTTGAGCAAGTTCATTATTTGTTTGGAGAGGACTTTGAATTGTGTTATGTATTCGACTTGTAATCTCCAAAAAGAAATGGGAACGCCATAGTTCACTCACTGTCACTAGCTGAAACAGACATGTCCAAAGCACAATGCTTGAACACGCTCGGATAAACCAAACCCGCAAACGGCTCCTCGGATTCACCGCACCAGCACCCTGAAGCTTATCGCTCCTCCCCTGAACACCCTCCATTCCTCTGTCACAAACCTCATTGCCACGTCATCACAACAACCTTCACATGGTTTCCAACAATCAATTACAACAAAATCAACATAAGACCTCTCACAAAAACAAAACAAGAGAAAGGCAAAGATAGGCAGTCATTCATAAACATTGCATTTAAAATACCACAAACTTGAAGACTCACCTCAGATATAAACACACTGCTCGCCATCTTTGAAGAAATTGAAAGCGACCCAGAATTGAATTTGAAGCGGGTGATTGCGGGCAAGACTCAAAATAAGATCTTTCTGCCCCCCAATTGGTTCAAGACAATTTGAATCTTTTATTCAAGAATCAGAGACAAAGAAAGTGGGAAGAGGGAAAAGAAGATGTTGTTGTGGAGGACGAAGATAGGGAGAACAAGGAGGGTAAGATCAAAAAGAAGGACGATGACAATCAAATCGGAACAGTCAGACACGGAAGATTCATGCAAATTCCTTCCCTTTCCTGGGAAAAACTTGTTTCTTTATCCCTAACGCTCTCTCCTCTTTTTTCTTTCTGTTATTTTGTTCCCCCGAATGGGAAATTAATGTTGTCTATTTCTAGAAAAAAAATGTTAATTTTCTCTCTCACACCGGCTGATCAACCTTTGCAGAATTTTGAATTTTGAAGTTGCCATGCTTTTAATGTAGGACAAAAATTAACTTTTGTAATTCAAATCACATTAACTTTTTTATTCCATTTAGCGCTCTCTAATTATTTTTCTTTAGTTCACTCACCATCTTATTGATATGAAGTAAATGTAGTTATTTTTATATGAAAAAATGTTTTTTTAGTTTAAAGACTTATTTTAACTACACACCAACGTACGATGTCTTTGTTATAAAATTTTGTGACCGGAAAGAAAAAGGAGAGCCTGAGCTTTAAGGACAGAAATCTACTGGTTCCGCAAAAGATTGATCGTGAAGTAAGCACTGATTTATTTATGATAAGAGAAAGTGATAAATGCCACTGTAATTTTTTTTTTCTCTTATTATACTCTTAACAAGAATGTTTTGATGACAATTTTTTTTTTTTTTTTTTTTTTGCCTAAAAGGATGTTTAAACTTAAAGGGGGGAAAAAAATAAAATAAAAAGATTAAATTTATCTTTTTTTTAAATTGAAATGCATATAACTCACAAAAAAAGATCATTAAAAAAAATAGTAAGTAATATTTTAATAATAATTATGAAAAAGAAAAA
>Ga0099822_1003408_pt1 | contig 20378 bp, 13 predicted proteins | sample CowpeawhiteBW_FD_76839 | JGI IMG/M metagenome (GOLD analysis project Ga0099822, IMG submission 76839) | Root nodule microbial communities of legume samples collected from California USA - Cow pea white BW | ecosystem: Host-associated > Plants > Roots > Nodule | place: USA: California | collected...
TATATATATTTATTACACTATTATTAACTATATTTATTATCATATATTTATTATATTAATTCTATTTATATATATATATATATATATATATATATATATATATATGTATAAGTTCTATACTCTGAATATGAAAATTTCAATAAATATATCCATTTCATTATATATATTATTATATTTTATTGAATTTACTTATATTCAAAATTCAACATATTAACATTACTCAGATCTTATCTGTATTTTGATATTATAAATTCCTTTTAATATTTTATTCAAATTTTAATCAAAATATTACTATATAAAAAAAATATTTCAAACCAATATAATAATTATTACATTCAATATTATAATAATAAAAAATATGAAAACAAACGCAACGACCCGTCTCAAACTAGTTTACTATTAAAATACTGCAAGTTGAAACAGCTGTTCTTGACTGAGAAAGATCAAAATATAGAAGAAAAAAAAAAGAAAATTCGTATGCATTCCGTTACTATACTATAGGGAAACGTAAGAATGGTAGAATAATGGAAAGATCTGTGAACTAATTCATTGCAATGATTCCAAAATATTTGGTGTATGGATTAGTCCTATTTATGTGATCATTTTTATATAGGAACTTCTTCATTGTTAATTTTTAACTTGTTCATTCATCCATATATTTTTTCTGTCCCACTTTATGGTGTGGTTTTCTTTTTCATGGTATATGCCCCTTTCAGTTTATTCTTCTTTTATTCATCAGAAATTCGAGTGTGTGAAAAGGGAATGGTGTATACAATATTTGTATTGTATACCAGATTAACAAAACCAATCCCCAGATATCAGGGAAAAGAATCTGCCAAAATTATCGGAAATTGGGAAAATTTATTGCAAATAATACAACATCTGTAACACCTGAATACTTTCATTCTATTTGGAGTATGCCAATTTTACAAGATTCTAACTTATTGCATATTTAAGATATTTAAAGACCTTATAATAGAGAAGATATCGACATGTTGATCCTTGCAATAGAGAAAACTTTGTTGGCCCTGAAGAGAATTTTTATCTAAAGCAGTCACAATCAACTTCTAAATGTTTTGTCCTCTCATGAAGCTACTGTCAAATGTTTCAACCGCAAAAACCTCACATGTGATGTGAACCATTTAACAACTTAGTAATTGACTTTGAACTTGACCTGGGAACAATAATTTGCATTTTTCTCTCCGATGACACCAGATGACAATGTATCACCTGCATCCCCCTGTCGCTCTTCAATAATTTTTTTAACGAAAAGAAATAGAGTTGACAAATAATTTATATTTAACCTTCTTTCAAGTTATAATGACAGCATATTACTCGGATAATATAAATGGCCAGAGAATTTTCCCACAAAAAACAGAACGAACAGATACTGATATGAATCATTTTGGGCAAACGAAGTATAATTTCTCTTCACTAAACTGGTAATTTCTTTAGTATGGACACCAAAGTAATAAACATGGCTATATTTATAGCTCATCATCAGTCTTAAGTATTAACTCCTTGTGCAAGATCGCTCGCTTTATGCTCCTACATACAGTTCTTGTTTGTGTTCCGAAATGCAAACCTCATGCAGCAAGTAACCTCTGAATATCCTTCTGAAAAAGTAAATCAGGAAAAAGTTTAATGATACAATCTTTTATATAGCTTCAGTATCCATTCTCAAACATACAAGTGCAACTTCTTATATATACACGTAAAAACAAATATATAGTTTTCTTTTAACTGTAATTCATAATATCTTCAACGGATGCAGCCCATTGTTTAGCAATTAGAAGAAGCTATAAGAAAATCTAATACTAAAACTAACAGTTATAGCCACCAAGTAAAAAACTCTTTTCTGCTGCTCTTGAAAGCCTTGTAGCATTTTTAGTGATACAGAATCATGCCGATTCAAGATGTATAACACAACTCAAAGCCATATGTGATTCATCACATCAAATGAATCATTGGCCTAACAAATCTCATCAAATTGAGCAATTCTAACAACAATGAATAGAAGCTTCACTGCTATAGTAACAATTAGAACCTAGACAGTTCCTTTTAGGTGGAAGCTTAACATACCTCAATTTGGAAAGGTGACGTTGTTGGTGGGTATCTTTCAATAACTTTACCATTTTTATCAACCAAGAATTTCTCAAAATTCCACTTTATAAGATCCCCCAGAAAGCCTCCAGCACTAGATTTCAGAAACTGATACACTGGAGCCGTAAATGGTCCATTGACATCCACCTGTTTTATAGAACTTAATTACTTTGTTTACTTGTACTCTAAACTGTTATGAACTCCTGACTGAAGAAAAATTATCAAACCTTGTCAAAAATCGGAAATTCTGCTTTGTATCGAGTGCAAGCAAACTGCTTAATTTCTTCATTCGATCCAGGTTCCTGCATACCAAATTGATTGCAGGGGAAAGCCAGAACCTCCAAACCTGAAAAGGAGCAGCTTAAGGACACTATAGATGTATGTAGCTGAGAAAAATATTAATTTAAAATTGAAAAGCTTAGAATCATATTCATAAAAACAATAAAATATAAAATTGAATAAAAATCACTTTTTGAATCTACCCATTGGAAGTATTTTAATTTTCCAAAAACAAATCAGCAAAGTTCTTCCAAGTATGAAGAGACCAGAAATTACAAGGCCAACGCTGACTGATGTTCCACCATAGATCAACATTGTCATTCTACCCATTTTAGTAAGAAACTTAAGGTGTGCTTAGTAGACAGAGATAAAAGAATGACAGATCGAAACAAAAATGGAGCAGCTACATTAGGCATTCTAGCATTTTGTAATTTTTTTTCCACATCAACTTGGAATGAAATACAACATACAGTCCAAACAAAACAAAGAAAAGAGAAAAAAAAAGTCACTTTCACCCCCATACCTAATCATTCACCCCAATTTAGAATGAAATGCAATATATAGTCCAAACAAAACATAGGAAAATGAGAACTTATTCATTTTCAATTCCCTACCCAACTCTTCAAATTTCCATCTTTCCTGACATGCACACAAGGTACCCTTAATTTAGCTACAAAGAATGGAGTCTTTATTTCTGGATTCTACCCTTCTACTGCAAGAGATACTTTGATCTTCATCATATGAAGAAGAAGAAAAATAATGCTTAAAATTCTACATAATGTTTGTCATTACTTTCAAAACATATTGTCGAATAAGTAATTCATTAAAACAAGTATCTTTTTCTTTGTCAGCCATAGATGGTTCTCATACTTCATTAAATCCAAAATAACAATCAAAGTGGAACAAACTGCGGCACGAGTTAACAGGTTCTGCAGTATTTTCTATCATAAACAATCCATTAAACAGGGAAAAACAGCAAGATAGTTTGTCAGCAGACTTTGCATAATGTATCACACAGGGAAGTCAATATGCATTGTAAAACCATAATCAAATTTTAATGACCATATCAATAGAACTGCGTAGGAGAATAGAGTTAACATGTGATAAACAGACCCTAGCTAGTAAACTTCATTTACATCAGTATTCAAATTAAAGGTACCAAAAAATTGTGCCCGAAGTCACAAAGGAGGGACACACTTCTCTCCTAGTTTTATACAGTACCCAACAAAAATAGAATGATTTGCACAAGTAGATAGATTCATACCCAAGAAGATACATTAGCAAACACCAAGTAAAACATGACCAACTGTCATTCTCAGAAATATAACAAATAACAATCATCTTGTCGAAACATACCTTGATCCTTATACTTTTCATACAAACGAGACAGCTCCGAGTAATTCGATGACGTCAAACCACTGCCATAGGAAGGGAATTTATTAAACGATATCATAAGAGACAACAAAGTTTGACACAACTGTGGCTATAACCAATTTGGTTATAGGAAATTGTAAGAAAAACTAATGAGGAAAACTAAGGCTTCATCAGACATATTGAGCAACATATCTTCCTTGAAGAATGCATAACTCATACCATCGTGAAGCAACATTGACAATCAATAGAACCTTCCCCTTAAATTTGTTGAGAGGGACATCCTTTCTGTCAATATCCTGCATCATAAAATATAGTATACATATAATATATATACCCTGAGCACATAACAAGTAAAAATAATAAAATATAAAACCTCTCTTATCTAAATCTCAGAAAGGTATCCCCATCCATTAAAACTAGCCATAAAAATTAAAAAAAAAAAAAAAAAATTATGAGCACCCCACTTCTCAAATTCAATTTCCAAGTTCGACCCAATTCTTTTCAAGAAAAAGGGTTGCGGAAATTGAAATTAAACACGGTACCTTGACAGTAAAATCATAAATGGTCTTTTCTGTGGCAGCTCTTGCATGAACTGAGAAAGACCTAGGCTTTATGAAGAGCCTGGGAAAAGTTGATGAGGTTTGTAGGGAAAGGGAAGGATGAAAAAAGGTTGAGTTGGAGGAAGCAAAGGAGGATTTGATGAAAGGAAAAGAGGGTGTTCTGGCATGGTTGAAATCATGGATGGGTGTGAAGAAGGTGGTGGAGAAAGCCATGGATGACATTTTTGGTGGTTGGGAACTCAAGAGATTTCTCAAGTTTGGTCCTTTCTTTAATTGGAATATGGGAAATATCTTGTGTTTCAGAGAATCGAGATTTCTGTAGATTGGGAAGTTACACATAAACATTCTCAAAGGAAAAAAAAAAAATAACAGTATGTTCTAAAATTGAAACACACATGATAACTATTTGAATTTCTTAATTTAGATTTTATTTTATTTTCGAAAGTATATTTTTATGTCATTATATTAAGAATTACTACTAAGGGAAACTTTTGCAGTTCTAGAAACACATCTTAAATGTTATAATTGTACAAATTCTAAAGTCATTCATACATTTATGTGAAAAACATACATCTTGGAGAACTAAATTCTATTCTGATATTTTCAATTTAATTTTGAAAATTTTAAAAAAAGATATAATTTTGTGATACTATCCACCTTTCGGAAGAGCTAGATTCTCAGCATGTAAATAATAAACAAGTCTAAATTGGAACTTAAAGAGGAAATAAATTTAATTGACTAATGGTTTTAAATTAGTATATTTTGAGAAAAAAAAATATAAAGATAAAAATAAAATTAAGTTAAACTAAATGATTATTTTTCATTGAAAACAATAATTAACACTGTTGACAGTTTTACAATTTAACATTAATCATCTAAAATTAATATATATATATATATATATATATATATATATATATAATTGTTTTACTTAGCAGATAATAAGTTTTAATTCATAATAAAAAAATTATCAAATCAATTAGTTAAATAAACATGAATATCGTTTGTGGTTATTAAATACTAAAAAGAGATAGATATTGGCTTAAATATTAGACATGTTATATACATCTGCTTATAAAAAAAAAATAGAGCTTATAATTTATTTTTTATATCTTAAATATTAAATTATTATAATAAAAATCAGCATATCATAACCTTTTCTTCCATTAAATTGGATCTATATCGAAACAGTGGCCACTTATAATTTATTTTTTAATCAAGTAATACACTTAACATTCGTTACAAAAAAATATAATGACATATGATTTTATCAAAATACTATTTAATTTTCACAAACAAACAATTGAATAGTAATTTTGAATTGATAAAACATGAAATTCAACCTAATTCTGTTTTTTTATGGCCTCTACACACCTCTTTTCGTCTTTTTTCTTTTGTATGTCCTACTTTTCTCTTTATCTAAATGTGAAAACGTTAGGATAATGAAGTTGTTATTATGTGTGAGGTGTAATGCAGGTGGAAGATTTGGAACCTCAAGTCTAGATTTGGAACACTTGTTTTCATCACTCACCACACACTCTTCTTTCTCTTCATTTCTTCTCTTAAGTCCTTATCCTTCACTCTTATAAACAAATATTATTTTCTTACCTATCTTCAACTTACTATTATTTTAAGGACAATAATATTTTAAATACTAAATTTTAACAACTTTCTCTTACAAATATGAAGTATCATCTCTTAAGTGATTTTAAAATATTGAGAAATAGAAAATAAAAAAATAAAAATCAATTAAAAAATGACACCTAAGGTTATAAGAAAAAGTTGTCAAAATTTAGTAGTCAAAAAATCATTTTTCTTCTTGTCTAAACACATTTTTTCTATTTTTATTCTTTTTACAAGTTTACTCTCCCCATTAAAAAATAAAATAAAGACATCTGGCTTTCTTACTAAAATAAATCAACGTTCATGTTTATATTTATGTGTTTATAGCAATTTTTAAAGAACTTTAATAAATTTTTATTGGGCTTATTTATTTGTGTACCCTACTATTACTAATTGTACCCCTACGGTAAGATTAAAAAACCTAAAATATCCTCTTTTACTCCATCATTTCATCATCACCGCGTTGTTGCTGCTTTATCGTTATTATTGCGTATTTAGGAAGGATAGAGAGAGCTAATTTTGAAAAAAAAAATCAATTTTGAAAAAGATTATATATATTCTGAAAATTTAATTTCAAAAAAATATTATATATTTTAAAAAAAATTGTTCCAGAATATATTATATGTTCTGGAAATTCTATTTCAAAAATATTGTTCTAGAATCGTATTTCAAAAAATAATAAAAATTGTTTCAAAATATTTGTATAATATAATAGAAGTCAATTTTACAAATTGAAAAATAATCGTTTTGAAAACTATAAAAATATAAATAGAAATTATGGGCTGCAAGAAGAAAAACCTGAGGTAAAATATGGTATGAGTTTTCAAACTCTTTTCATCCATCGCAAATTATCTCATATTTTCGTAGTTAAAAATAAGATAAATATTCATATATTATGAGTGGTAGCTTTCCTTGCAAATATAATATTTTAATAAATTTAGCCAAATGACACATTTTCATTTTTAGTTTTATTAAATAATACATATTATGATTTTAAATTTAACGTTCACAAGAATATGAACGCAGAGATCTTAATAGTTAATGGAAAGAGACCTAAGGTTAGAATTAATTAACTATTAAATGTTTGAAAATTTTGAATAGTATAATTAAATATAAACACTGAACATATTTAATAACTCAAGGAGGCTAAGGTGCACCTACTATATCATAGGTTTTCCACTATTATTCTAAAATCGTATAATTTTATTATACATAAAAAAATTTCCCTTTTTCTTTTCTTTTTCCTTTTTCCTTTTTCTAACACGTGATTTATAAGACACCATCTCTATGGATTCTTCCATGATCTTTGGTAATGCCTACGTAAAAACAATATACTACTCTACGTGTTTATAAGGAAAAAAAAATGCACCTTAAAGTGTAGTTTAAGAGGACTTTAATCCGATGCAATTAATTGTGATTTTATGGTAATCTTTAATTACTAATTATAGTCACATTAACCCCAAAAATATTATGTAAAAACGTGTAATATGTCCAAACATAAATTTGCATAAATTGACTTACTCACATTAACGTATGTTTGGAAAAGTATGAATTTCAGGACAAGTTAACATTATCATATCAACAATTTATTTAGCATGCTTATATTTTTAATGTGTCATGTTAGTCACATGTTAAATAAGTAATAAAATAAATAAAATAAAAATTAAATATATTATTAGAAGGACAAAATAACAAAAAATGAATTTACAAATTTAATAAATAGCATTGAAAAAGGTTAAAATAACTATTTACAAAAATCGTACAGATTTATTGTATTTTATATAAACAAATTGATTTGAAAAATATTTAAAAATGAACAATTCATGTGAGTTGACGATTTTGATATCAAAGTCGTCATAGGCTATACAACTTACCTATTTTTGTAATATATATATATGTGTGTGTGTAAAATGCAATCAAGTCTACACCATTTTAATAATAAACTCTTAAGAGATTAAAAGAATAAAAAAAATTCAATAAGTAACAATTTAAAGTTAGAACTCCATTCTTTTACTATGTGACAAAAAGTCACTACTCACACATAAACAACAATCCAAAATCTCAACCTTGTACACCACATCCAACTTTTTTGTTCCACCATAACAGTATAGTGCATTATCTTCCATACGAGTTAATAAAAACACAATGTGACAAAAACCTAAAAATGTAGTTTGTGGTTTCTATTTTATGGACCACTACTTAGTGAAAGTTATCCCATGTAAATGTGGGCCTATGCAAGCTCATTGTTTTTCATGAGGGGCTTCTCCCTGCACCCCCAAACCTTCTCTTGTATCTCCAATAATTACTTTTTTGACCCTCTGTTTTCTTGATCCCCAAACCAACTCCACCGCCTCCTTCTCCTCCCGCTTCTCCTTCTCCATCCTCTCCTCTCCCTCCTGTCCCTTCGACGAAGGTCTCGCCTTTCTCATCGCCTCCTCCACCCACTTCTCTGCCCTCTCCATGGGCCTCCCCCAACCCTCCCCCAGCTCAACCTCCTTCGCCGTCGAGTTCGACACTACCTTTGACCCCTCCCTCAGCGACATTAACGACAACCACGTTTTTAATTTTAATTTTTTTTCTAGAAACGAATTTCGGAATTCGTTTCATACTTTTCTGAACCGGATTCTGATATCCGTTTCACAAATTTTAATTTTTTTGTGAAACGGAATTCAGAATCCGTTTCAGAAAAGTATGAAACAGATTCTAAAATCCGTTTCACAAATTTTAATTTTGTTTTTGTGAAATGGATTTCGAAATCCGTTTCATACATTTCTGAAATGGATTCCGAAATCCGTTTCACAAATTTTATTTTATTTTCTAGAAACGGATTTCGGAATCCGTTTCATACTTTTCTGAAACGGATTCCGAAATCCGTTTCATAAATTTTAATTTTTTTTTCTAAAAACGAATTTTGAAATCCGTTTCATACTTTTCTGAAATGGATTCTAAAATCCGTTTCATAAAAAAACATGAAAATTTATGAAACGAAATCATACTTTTGATTAAGGTCAAAAAGGTAATTATTGGACATACAGGAGAAAGTTTGGAGGTGCACGGAGAAGCCCCTTTTCATGAAGGTTTGTCACAATCATTGAACCCAATTAGCATGTTTATTGTTTTGCAGAGACATTCAATGAGTTTTTACTTTTTACACTTTATATTTGTTTCTTCCACCCTCTTTCGGTAATAAGGATAATCAATAGACATTCATCTTTGAAATTTTTATATTTTTCAAAAATTTATTATCCGGAATAACATTCCCAATAGAAATATTTTTTGAAACGAGGATTTCAAAATACATTCAGAATGTAAAATCTAAAGTTAATTTTTGACTGTTTATTTATTCTAAAATATTTTATAATAAAAATTATCATTATAAAATAAAATGTTTATAACAACAAGTTAAATTTTTCTTTTCAAAACTATAAAACTGATAAATTTTTGATTTAGTTTATGGATAAGCTTTGAAATGAGCAAAATGAAGTTGGAGGATATAATGAAGATGTTGCTTTAGTGAATGTTGCGTAGTTTCTCATTGATGTAATAACTTGGACATCTTGTTTTGGATTGTTGTTCGTTGATGAATTTTTTAAATTTATATTTTAGTACCTTTAAGTAAAACATTAAACTTAAAAAATATATGTTTTGAATTGCATGTAATTACAAAAATCAAGCAACACATTATTTTTCTCTAAAACTTTAAAAAATCATTTATTGATCCAAAAAATCATGAGAGGCTAAAAAAATAATTATTCTCTAATCAAAATCTTTGAAAGTCCTCAATTCAAGCATAAATGACCCCATAAACTCAGTATAAATAGAAGTATGTACTCCTATAAAAAGTTTAAAAACTACCCACATATTCATCTTAAGCCAATTTTTAAATGAAACTAGTCATATTATGTCCATAAATGAAATCACCATACCTTCTCTAGTTTGAATATTGACACATTTCAACACCAAAAAGTCATAGACAATATTACTCATATGATTTTTAGATTTATTCATAATCATACGTACTAACTCAATAAAATTTTATAAACTGAACAACCAAATTCAAATAAGAAAACTACAAATCCTAAAAAGCTTTCTTAACCATGTAGCAATAAAACAATGAAAGAAAACATGTGATAAACATTCAACATTATTAGTACACAAATAACAAATAAAACATAAAATTACTCATTTTTTTAACTTCCAAACAAATAAATAAAATACAATACAACAACTTCTAAAAAACCAAAGTTTTAACAGGTAATACTTCATCCAATCAAATCAAATTTCTCTAATCCTCACGTTTTAAACCAAAAGAGTAAATTGTTTTTACAACTTAAAAAAAAAAAACTAATATCACCGAAAATTCAATTCTACAAGTCCTTGTCTTCATTAACCATGAAAGAAAAAAAAAGTTCACATTAACCATTATGCAGTTATTTCATTCAAACACTCATTCTATTCATTATGCAATTCAACTTTTACTTTCTTTTATTTATTAACTTTTCTTATTTTCAAACCAATCAAAACCTATACCAAACCCCACCATTCATTAAACCATATACTAGTTACACCACCCATTTACGCTACATTAAACAAATCAAAGATTAAACATAATACAAATTTAATTACCATCTTTAAATTATCTCACACAGTTAACACACCGAAAACATGACGTTACAATTATTCATATTAATTTGTATTAAAACTGAACAACAACAATAAGATCGTGAAGTCATTTATCTTTAGTACATTTTGAGAAATATACATTATATTACTTATACGAATTAATTACTCCAACTTTAATTTCGTCTATATCTAGACATCGACTTTTAGGTAACGTGAAATTATTTCCGAAACATTAATTTAGATGAAAATTGTTTCTCAATCCAAAAACCAATTTTAAAAATTATAACCCCATTAAAAAGTATTATACATAAATCTATTAAATTTGAGTCAGCATGGTGGTCATGCATTTATTCAATACTAGCAAAGAAAAGAAATGATTTTTACTCGGAAAATGATTAAAAATTGTGATGGATGTTATGGTGAAGACTTTGACTTAGAGAAGTCTTTGTCCTTCATTAACAACAATGACACCATATCAACTACTCATACCACACATCCTTTACTATGCTACCCACAATTTTCAATTTTCAATTTTCTTATGTTTATTTCAAATTCTATTCTTCACTTCTGCATTATCTCTATCTTTCTCCACCCATTAAAATATCTATTATCTTTCTCTCTGCATAATAAATATATTTACATATTGTTACGTGTCACTGTCTTGTGCAGATTTTTTTTCCTCGTCAAAAACTTCTTTCTAAATTCTGCAGCAATTATTAATTTCATTGAAATGAAGGTTGCTTTGTCTGATCTTGACTGTGTGAGTCTGTTTTTAAGGAAAACAAAATAAGACCAAAACAACAGAGACACCAAAACTCTTTTACTTACAATTTTACTTTTTAATATATGTCTTTAATTTATAATATATCAATCAACTCTTTTTTTTTCGGTGAAATTTCTGTTTCAGTCACATTCTATTATCTGCATAAAATATTAACCAAGAGATTTGAGTAAATTGGTTGAGACATTTTCTAAAAGCATGCATGATAAAATATTTTTCTTCGAACATATGTTTAGCCTGTAAGAATACATTGAAATTGTGTAAAAATTGTTCGGTGGATGAACAGTGTCTGACAAATTCAGAGGCTCTAAACCAGAATAAACAAATATCGATCTTTGCCACAAAGTCTTTTTTCTTTTTCTTTTTCTTTTCTTTCTTTATAATAGTAGCGGTAGTAATTGTTCTTGTTTCTGTGTTCTCTTCTTCACTCTCTTTCCTTTACCTTTCTGTCTAAACTCCAAACTCAACACTTCACTCTCTTCATATACTTCTGACCTGTTAGTAGCACTCTTCAATCTTCCCATTATTACTTTGTTCATACTTCTCAGAAAAAGGAAGAAAGAATTAAAAGTAAAGTCTTATGAACTGTTGCTCATTAGATATATAGATATATATTTTTTTAACTTTCAAGTTAGAAAAGACAGAATTATGAGTTGTGAACTGTTACTGTTAATTTATTGTTCATATTATCATCTGGGTATTCCTTGATTATGGATTCTACCCTCTATTGCTCTCTGATTATTGCTTCTTTGCTTTTCTCTTAACTGTTGATTAATCTTGATCTTCATTACTTTTTGTACATTTTCTCAACACAACTAAGACTTCAAGAATTTCCAATTTTTCTTGTGATCATCTTTCCATATTAAGCACTAGTTCTTGTCTATTCAGCTTTCATTACTTATAGCTTGAATTCTGTTTGCTCTGTCTCCATATATTTTATTTTGGGTTGAAATTTTCTGTTCCTTCTTGTGTTGGATGGCTTTAGTTTTAGATCATTCTGTATTCTGTATTCAGTGTCAGTTTTCTTTTTCTAACCCTGCGACTGAGAAAAGGGTAAAAAGAAAAAAGCAGTTTTTATGACCCTTTCGTTGACTGGAGTCTTCTTCTTAGTTCCTCTTCCATGCTTGAAAATCATTCCTTCATCATTATCTTTCTTCTGCCATGTACTAGAATTGCAAAAGTTATGCTTCACACTGTTCTCCCCACTGAAGTGTCTTTCAGTTGAAATTTTCTTTCACTCTTTCTACTTTCCTCTTTGGAAACAGCTCATTCTTAATTTTTAATGTAGACATTAGATTTTTAATGTAAGAGTTATTGTAGAATGATATCCAAATTTGTTTTCAATGTTTTATTTTGGTGTTGTTTTCTTTAATTTTTCATGCTTGAAGAAATAAAACTAATGCTTATTTGTTTTGATCAGAAAGAATGGGGACAAATCTCAGCACTCCCAAAACTGAAAAGTCTTCCGATGATGGAGAAAATGATCATCTTAGATATGGTTTATCATCAATGCAAGGCTGGCGTGCATCAATGGAAGATGCAGTGAGTTTTCGCTGGAAAAGTTGATACTTAGTTTGTTAAATTGATAATCTTGTCAGTGAGAAATACTGAATTTTGTCTGCACAAAAAAAGATCTTCATTAGAATGTTCAGTTTTCAACAAATTTGAGGTTGTTGGGGATTAGAAAAGATGCAATTTTATCTTCTGTCTCATGTTTTAAGGACAATGAGATTTTGGTCTGGTCAATTATGTTTTCTGGAATGAATGTATATACCATTAATTATGCTTTTAATATTGTAGTTTGCAACTTGCTTTGATTTATCTTTGTTGCATAGATTGCTTTAGTTGAACATTACTCAGCTGTTTAAGTTTCTTCATTCTCTTTTCTTCTGCTAGCATGCTGCACATCTTGATCTGGATGAATCCACTTCCTTTTTTGGAGTTTATGATGGTCATGGAGGTAAAGACTTGAACAAAATGTCTTATTTTGGAATCAGAAATATGTTATGGATGCTGAATTAAGCCCAAAATTTTCCAGGTAAAGTGGTTGCCAAGTTTTGTGCTAAGTATCTTCACCAACAGGTGGTCAAGAGTGAAGCATACACAGCTGGAGGAGATATAGGAACCTCTCTTCGGGAATCATTTTTCAGGTTAGAGGAAAAAGAGTGAACTTCATTTCTAATTACTGAAAGTGATTCTTCTGAATATGGAGACTGATGCTGGTTTTATATTTTCACTGTATAGTATAACATACGTTCAATTTACTGCATTTCATTAAAATTATAGAAGTGAAGATCACATATGAAGTATGCATTAAAATTTGGGATTAAATATGTTTTTAATCCCAATTTCGTCCATGTCCTAAAATTTGATACATTTTGGTTCCCAAACATTAAAAATGAATGGATATAATCCTGTTACCCAACTGTTTTAAATTTTTTTGACGTGTCAAATACGTTTTAGGATGACCTTTTTGAGTTGTTTATACCCTTTTGATAGGTTACAACTCAAATGTTAGCCTGAAAACACCATTTTAACAAGTCCACAAAATTAATGTCATTAGGTTAAAAAATTATATCCATTCATTTTTAAAGTTTGGGGACCAAAATATAACATAACAGATTCTAATTTCAGATCCAAGTTCAGGGACTAAAGCCCTATATAGGCAAAAAAGATGTGTTCAGTGGTTCCATGTGCATTCATTGTTTTCTTCTAATCCTGCAACAAAAACACCAAAATAAAATGAAATTAAACAAAATGAGTAATGAAATAGCATTTTTGTAATAATTGCAGGATGGATGAGATGATGCGAGGTCAAAGGGGCTGGAGGGAATTGGCAAGTTTGGGTGATAAGATAAACAAGTTCAATGGTAAGATAGAAGGATTGATTTGGTCTCCAAGAAGCAGAGAATATAAGAAGGCTCAAGAGGATAGTTGGGCCTTTGAGGAGGTAGGTATGACATTTTGAAGGTCCTTTGAGTGTTGTTTCTCCAAGTGTGTTGGTTTTGTGTGTGTGCTAAATTATAATTTCTCTGCACCTCCATTTTTCTTTTGTGGTGTCTCTTTTTGTTGCATTCAGTAATATGTCTTATGTATTGTGAGCAGGGTCCTCATTCTAATTTTGGTGGACCAACTTCAGGAAGCACTGCGTGTGTTGCAGTTATAAGAAACAACCAACTTTTTGTAGCAAATGCTGGTGATTCACGTTGTGTAATATGTAGGAAGGGTCAGGTAACATCAAGATGGAAATTCTCATCTTCAAAATAACACAGATTTCGTCTACAATTATTACAAAAATTTTCTGACTATTGTTCGGTTTATGTGCAGGCGTATGATTTGTCTATAGATCATAAACCTGATCTTGATTCTGAGAAGGATAGAATCATAAAAGCTGGTGGTTTTATTCATGCAGGAAGAGTTAATGGGAGTTTAAGCCTTGCAAGAGCTATAGGTACTTTACCTACTACCAAGTGAACTCTTATAAATGTTTATTTAAGTTTCTTCCAATTTTAGTTTGTAAGGATAGATTTGCACCCACTTTATATTATAAATTTGTCTTATCTCTAATCAATGTTAGATTCTAACACACTCAACAAAAACCTAACAAATAACAAATTTCGTTAGGATAGACTTTAACACATGGCTTTGATATCATACTAAGAACTGGACTTTAAGTCTAACTCAACCTTACAAACCTGCTTGTAAGATGAGGTTTGCACCTGTTTTATACTACAAATTAGTCTTATCTCTAGTGAATGTAGGATTACGACAGGGTTTTTGGTAATGGTGTATATTAGTCATGGTTTATATGGTTCCCATTCATTATGCTTCAATATTCTGCAGGTGACATGGAGTTTAAGCAGAATAGATTCCTTCCTGCTGAAAAACAAATGGTGACAGCCAATCCAGACATAAATACTGTAAGTTTGTTCATGTGTGATACATTAAATCGATTAACTCTACCACAGTTTCATGATTGCAACATGGAAGAACCAAAAATGAAATGCTTGGATAAAACTTAAGATTCCAAGTATTTACTACCATCTTAAGTTTTCAACTTTTGACTCAGTATTAATCATTTTTTACATTTTATCACAGATTGAACTTTGTGATGAAGATGAATTTATAGTGCTTGCCTGTGATGGCATATGGTATGCTTCTTATTCTATTATCCTTTTCTGTCTCTGTCCCCGTTTCAGTTCTGAATGTTCTCTATTATTTATATGGGGGAAAATTATATGTTCTTCAGAATTTATGGGGGAAAATCAATCTCTACATCACACTTAAATCGAGTTTATAATTCAAAAACTCAATTATGTGTGACGTTAAGATTAGCCAAGACAATAATAAACATATGGTGGTCCGAACCATGTAATAATTTTTGGCTCCTGTTGCTTCAGGGATTGCTTGTCAAGCCAACAATTGGTTGATTTCGTACGCCAACAACTTCTCATTGTGAGTTTCCTGTCATGGATATTAATTGTTGTTTATACCTGTTATTAAACAAAAATTTAGAAAAGAAATAAAGGGCCCAACCGGGTTCGAACCGGTGACCTCTTGATCTGCAGTAAAATGCTCTACCACTGAGCTATGGACCCTATGTTTAAGGATGTTTTTTCAAACCACTTATATAATTATAGCATTAATAATGAAAAATTTTTAAAATAAAGGGCCCAACCGGGTTCGAACCGGTGACCTCTTGATCTGCAGTCAAATGCTCTACCACTGAGCTATGGACCCTTCATTGACACCTATTGTTCTGGTGTTTTAATGATAATATTGACATTACACCATTTCTGTGCACAGGAAACAAAACTTTCTGCAGTTTGTGAAAGAGTGCTGGATCGATGTTTGGCACCAACAATAGCTATTGGTGATGGATGTGATAACATGACCATGATTTTAGTGCAGTTCAAAAAACTGAACCAGTCCAGTGCACCAACATAAGAACAATGATCTTCAAATGAACTAAGAATTGAGAGCACTGAAATTTAGTAGGTTTTGGACAAAAAACCAACACTACACACTTGTACTGTATATATAGTGTGGACTACTCCTTTCTGCTCACTTTAAGTAGCATTCATTTTCAATTTTTTGTGTTTACTTTGCTTACTCCTAGAGTTTGTTTTGCTTCTTCAATAAGCGGCTCCAAATGTTATATATCTCACTAAATGATCTTATGAGAATGTTTTGCTACTGATTCTGAAATTGACTTATGGATTTGTTTTACCATTAAAGAAAGAGGGGTTGCATCGCTCCTTTTTTAAAATTTACAAAATATCATTAAAATGCATTTGTATTTAGGAATATAAACAAATTGAGATAAAGATAGCATTTTTAATGCAGAAGTAAAAGAGTAAGACTTCATTAAAAACTTCTCATTAGAACTGGCCTTTTCATTTCTAGTACTTTAAATTGTGTGAATCCAAAGTCAAAAATGATTTGTAAAGTGTGTACAGTTGGAAAGTAAAAAGTTGACTTTCAAAAGTTGAAAAGAGTTAATAAAAAATAGTTTTCAAATTGCACAATTTGTAATTTATTTATACTATGTTAATCGAGGATATTTACTATTCGGAAGAATGAGACACGAATGATTTGGAATGATTTGAAAATGATTGAGGTGTTTATTTGTAAGAATTTAAAAGAAAGAAAAATGAAAGAATTGAGGGATTTCATAATTTTTCCATTCTTTTTTATATGTAAAGATTTGAAAGTGATTTGTATAAGATTATCGTAATGCTTTTCATTGTTTTCTTCTTAATTTAAGTTGATTCCCGTGCATATTTTCTTAATTTATGTAAATTAATGACACAAATAATCATTAATAATATTGCATAATTATAATAATAATGTTAAAATATGACTTTTAAAATTATGCTTACAATAATAATTAATAACCAAAATTTCTAAATTATTCACCAAAAACAATCTCAATATGTGAATATATTGTATTTTATTATATTTTCATTAAAATAATTATTTTTTTAATTTATTCGTTAAATTTTTTTTATAGAACAAATATAACTCATAAATATAATTTTAAATTACTTTCATTAAGGATAATTTAATATTTTTATTTTTATTTCAATTAAACTTAATTTTTAATCTATCACGACAATCATATCATTTATAAACTTTTAAAAATTCTACTTCTAAATTCAGTTACTTTCACTTCTACATTCCTTAATATAAACCATAGAAACTTCATCCTCTAATTTATTGAAATATATTTTTTACCTTTTTCTCAAATCAATCTAAGTGCATTGAATTAGATACTCCAAAAATTTATATAATTTAAAAGTTCGTTTTTAAAAAGAGATTATTTTTAATTTTTGGATTACATTAAAAGTTCTTTTTTTCACTTTCAAAAATATTTTCAAATTTTTCAATTAAAAAGCACAAAAATGAATCATTTTTATATGAAAGAGCCGAGAGAAATTAATCAAGATACAATATGAAAGCGACTTATATTATACTCAGTGAAATTTAAGACATATAAAAATTTTATTATAAAAATAATCTTACTTTTAAAGTTTTGAAAAGTAAAAGTCTTGAAAAAAAATTAAAGCTTAAGTCTAATAAGATTATTGGATCAAAACAAAAGTTGCAATAAAATATTAAAAGTATTTAATGTAATAAAATGACATAAAGTAGAGACTGATAATGTATTGACAACCAGAATTATTTATATAACAACTTGACAATTATTTATTTAATTACTTTATTACTGATTAATTTAAATGATCCTACTGTTAAATTATTACGAAATGCTGTCGATTGGGTGTACGTCGAAAAAAAGTTGTTAAACCATCATTTTCTTAAAGTGAAATAAAATATGATAGGAAGACCATTGTATTAGAGATGACTTTAAAAATTTAAAGTTGGTATAAATTAAATTTCTTACAAATGACAAATGCGAAAGATCAGTTCTATAGGATATTTATAACTTTTAATTTTGACGTTTTAAAGGATACACTAAAAAATAACATGTATCTTTAAGAATTTGAAAGAATATTAAATCTATTATTATTATTATTATAAAAGTTATTTTATTTTTTTACCTAGCATTTATCGTTTTAGGCATGTTATTTAAAATTTGAAAGATATAGTAAATCGTCCATTCAGTTATATAAAAAGGTAATTTCAATTCTTTTAAATTTTCTATAAAATGTTTTTTTCCTTGTAACATTAGTATTTGAAGATATAGTTTCATTAAATAATCTATTATCTGCTTGTTAAGTAAGGTAGCTCAAAGATGAGTTTGCTTAAAATCATGTTAGGTGCATATTTATTCTCTCATTTAACTTTTAAATTTAATTTTTTTATTTGAATTTTATCCTTTCAAATGTTCTTTTTATCGGAATTTATTCTACGATAGTTAATTGAGATTAAAAATATAAAAAGTGTTAAAAATAATATATAAAATATTTATTTATTTCAAAAAATATATATAAACAGACACAATTTATCAAATTTTTTAAATTTAGGCAAATATTCAAAGTAACGAAAAAATGTTTGAATATATTCTAAATATTTAGAGGTTATCTTCAAATATTTCTTTTGCAAAACTCAAATTAAAAACTAAGCTTAAAAATTTTAAATAATAAAAACTGCAAATAGATGTTGTTCAATAAGATTGAAAATTATATATCTTGTAAAGTCTCATATCACATAGGATAAGAGCATAAGCAAGAGAGTGAGTGTGTTGGTGACTATATAATGAACTTTAGGTTCATGATTTTAGTCGCCCCAAGTTTAAGACATTTTGAGTTAGTATTTAACTTTTCTTATACTTTTGTAGTAAAGTGTTGTGAGGTATAGTAAATTCCTTCTCTGGACAGTGTGGATGTACTTGGTGTCAAAAGGTTTGATAGTGTTATCCATGTGTTATACAAGTTTTCTAATAATGCTATTTTTTTGTTATCTTTAGAAAACGATAGTGATTTTTCTCCAGATGTAGAATTTCCACATTATATTGGTTGTGTATTCTCATGCTTATTTATTTCTCTATTAATAGGATTCTTAGAAGTAAAGATGGTGCTTTCCAAACAAGTTCCTAACCCAACTCTATAAACAGGGGCGAAGCTTTTTGGGGGCAGGGAGGGGCCTTGGCCCCCCAAAATTTTGATTTTATATATATATATATATATATATAATATAAAAAATATATTTAAAATTGTAGGCAATATATATTAGAAATTAATAAAAATTATATTTTTTATTTCTTTTATTTAAACATAACATTTAATGTAAATACAAAATAAAATATAAAATTAAATATAATAAAAGATAAAAATATTTAGGTTTAATTTTTCTTTTGGTCCCTGTTTTTATTTAAAAATTGACACTAGGATTAGGTTAATTACACCAACAAAGCAAATTATCCATATTAAGAGTCTCAATTTTAATGAAAAGATCATTGATCTATTTCGAAGAATTTAACAAAATTTATCATAAAAGATCGAATTACATCAGTTTTTTCAAAATTCGGAATCAAATTGAGACTAAAAAAATTGGAGGACCAACTTAACATTTTTAAACCAAAACATGAATCAAAAGAGTAATTAAATCAAATATTTATTAACATAATTTTTATTTTCCTTTTCAATGTCTTTTTAGTTTTTCACAGATTGTAATAATCTCTCACTCTCATATGTCTTCTTTTTGTTTTTAAAGAAAAAAAGTTAGACATAAACTCATTATATTTCTCATTTATCCGCTTCCTTTCCTGTCTCTTGTCTTACTTGATAATGAAAACATTATTTTTTTTTATTTCATGAGTTTTTTGTATATTTTTTTTATGAATATAGAAAAAAATAGTGTATTATGTATTAATAATAATGAATATATTTTTACATGTCTTAATTTCTTATTAGATTATGATCAATTATTTTTTAGTATTATTTACAAAGAAGGTATATTGATAAATAATGAAAAAATAAATTAATCGTTTAAGAGTGATGAAAATGAAATTATTGACTAAAACAAGATAGATTCTACTTCTTCACATATTTTGAAGCATTATACTAATGATA
>Ga0099822_1003414_pt1 | contig 20357 bp, 7 predicted proteins | sample CowpeawhiteBW_FD_76839 | JGI IMG/M metagenome (GOLD analysis project Ga0099822, IMG submission 76839) | Root nodule microbial communities of legume samples collected from California USA - Cow pea white BW | ecosystem: Host-associated > Plants > Roots > Nodule | place: USA: California | collected...
AAAATATTTAATAAAAATATGTAGTTTAATAAGAATATTCATATAACTGCAATTAAGCCACATTTATATACAAATTATATTTTGTCTTTGGAGAGGAACAAAAATACTAAACTAAAAAAAAAAACTAGGACCAAATTGAAGACAAATAACGAATATTAGGACCAAATTGAATATAAAAATATGATTTTGACACGTGGCATGATATTAGCTTGACATGTGGATTTTTTTTAATTAAAAAAATCAAATTAAAAAAAATAAAAAATCAATAATGACACGTGGCATAATATGAACTTGACACATGTACATTTTAAAAAAAATTAAAAAAATTAAAAAAATTAAAAAAATCACAAAATGACACGTTGCAGTTACTGTTCACATCCGTTATAACGAAAAGTATGACCAAATTGAAAACAATTTCAAAAGTAGGACCAAAGTGAAAAAGGTGCACCAAAACAAGGACCAAATGACTATTTAAGCCTAAAAAAAAAAAGTAACATTCATAAGTTTTCATACCGATTATTCATAAATAACGTTTGAACAAGAATCGACAACTTTGAAGACCGTGTTTTATCTACATAGCATAAACAACAACTAATAGATAAGTTAAAAATTAAAGTGGAAACGATGAACTAAAACAACAGATAAGTAAGGCTATTTTTCTTTTATTAATCGACAATTCATGTATTTGATTGTATTTTATGACTTATCTTTTTTGTGTGAAAAAGGGAACAAAGGTTTAGTCAGATTTACATGTTCTTATTTTTGGGTAGAATATTTCGAAATTGGATATAGATTGAATTAGACATAGTGAGATAATATAAAACTGTTACGATTATGAATTTATGTCCTTCCTTCTTTTAGTATACTAGACGGTCAAATAAAGTTTTGAGGTCATCATAGATGTTGTACTTAGCTTTCAAATGAAATAATTTATTTTTACAACTCTGAATATTGTGTTTAGTTTTAATAGACATGGCAAGAGTTTAGGGAATGATAAGAATAATGAATGTCCCAGGTATTCGGAATTCAATATGTGAAATTTGAAATTTCAAAATACACCTTGAGTATGAGTACTTTCAAATCACATAGATTCTGTTGATCCCTAAACGTCAAACAAAACAATGACCACACTATCAAAATTGGAAAAAGGTGATGTTAGTTAAGGCATTTGGTGAAATGGATGTCTTGCTTTCTGTCAACCCTTGTGTTAAGTCAAAGCATCCAAAATATTTAGAATCATGACCTAACCCAAACTCCTTATTGGGTTAGTCCACCCAATACAAAAATATATAACTTTAATAAAAAAATATATAATATTGTAATTTAAGATCAATGCTAAAACCATTGTAGAGTATTAGAGACATGTACTTATAGTTAAGTTTAAGTATAAAAGGAAGGAGAGTTAGAGTTTAAGTCAATTAACTCATATGAGTATTATTCGAAATTGTCTATAAAGAATTCTCATATTGATTAAAAATAGATATGTGTAAAGATAATGTTCAGAAAAATTTAATTCATTCTTAACATGAGACTTATAGTAATAGGCTTATAGTAATAGGCTATAGATATGTACATATTTATCTCAATTTGTCTCCTCTTAAAAAACTTTTATTAATTTTTTTTATTTGTAATTTAGTAACTTATTTTCATTTGATGATTTTTACTATAGTATTATTTGACTTTTATTCAATTGATATTTTATATTCTTATTTGATATTTACATAGTTATAATTTATTTTTTTTATATTTGGTATATTATTTTGACATTTAATACTTAATAATATATTTTTTGTATTTTTACTTTTTTAAATAAATTATTTAATTAATATTTAGAGTAACATATGATTGTGGTGGTGTTGTATTGTATATAATTAAATAAGAATTCAAGTAAGGTCACGTCCTGAAACTCTAAAGAATCGGTTAGTCTCACATAGAGCGGACTGATTCAAGTTGTGAGAGGGTGAGAGTAGAAGGAGGTCTTAGTCTTTGACAAGATAATAATCTTAAATGATCATGGACTAACCTTATGTGTGGTAGGATGAAACTTATTGACAATGGCTCTACAGAGCAGTAGAGGTCACCACAAGTATAAGCATCTAATGAATCCGACCTGTATCCGAATAATTGAGTCATAGAGTCTTAGTGTTTGATGTCACATGTTTGAGTGCCTACTGTTTTACCTGCTTATGATTTGTTTAATAAATGGCTTGATTAATCTTATGTTGAAAATTATTTTTACTCTAGTTTACCCTATCTGTTTGGTGTGCATTCTCTGTTTTGCTTTTTCTTTTTGCAATGATCATCAAATATTTGGTGTGAGTAGACGTGAAAGCTCCTGGTGGTCGTTCAGGTGATGGAGATGCAGCTGTCTAGATTAGATCTTGTTTTATACTTGTTTGGAGCATAGTTTGTGTACTATTATTTGTAATTTCTTTGTTCTATGAATAATCTTTTAGATAATTGTTCCCTTTTATCCCTTTTAAACTTTGTTTATGATTATTGTTTGTACCTTAGTCTTCATTTTCGTATAACATGGATGAGTGTAATGGTTGAACCCTCTTATGTTTCTTGTTACGTGTTATATTTATATTATAATTATGTGATTCTTTGTTTATTAGAATAGTTTTATATGTGATCTTTGTTTATTAGAATAATTCTATTATAAATTAAAATGTCACGTATGAAATAGACAAATTTATATTTATTTCTGACCCATCATTATCATTCTTAATTTAAACGAGACAAAATCTTAAATAATAATAAATGTAAATTGTTTAACAATTAAGATAGTATGAGAAAAGTTAATATATATTTTTTTTGAATGACAGAGAAGTGTAGATTTGAGATAGATAGGAATGAGATTGGAGACTTGCTAGACATTAATGTGATTAATCATTGTACAAAAACAAATATGACATGGAAATTGGTCAAGGTGTGCATGGATAAGGCTATCTACTATAGATAAATATCAGCGTGATAAGATGTCTACGTAAGATTTTGTATTCCATTATTGAAAGAAAGAATGCTAATATATAACAAATCTACAACTTAAATCACCAATATTTATAAATTTTAATAATCAATACTAACTCACTAATTCAATGTATGAATTATAAACACAATATTTATTATTATAAGAGTCAAGTACTAAAAAGTAACAAACTTCAAAGAATCTGATACTTACACTTTTAAGACACGGGTCCTTGAATGGTTCCATGCTAGCCTCGTGTAACAACCAGATCGCATTTTTCATCTTCAAACTCACCTGATGATTTACCAAAATACCCTTTAGGCTGCCATTACTATTAACCCGCGCGCCAATAAATGTCACGAACTATAACGGTAGTGCCGTCAAGACGCGAAACGGCAACGCGTTTCATCGTATTTCTTAGAAACGCGTTTTGGACGGCAAATTGTTTGTTTGAACCGTACCAACCTTGCAACTACCGCTATGTGCTCACATTTCTCGTCTGAGTTTATTTAAATTAAGGAAAACAGTGATTAGTCAATATTATAATAAAATAAAACTATAAATTAATTGTCGCTCTCTTTTACTTTTTCGGTTTTCTGAGCATTCGCTTTTTCCATTTCTTTCTCTTACCCACTCTTTTCTCTCATTCGCCTGAAAACCTCTTCACCGGCCGGAAATTTTATTCTATTTCCGGCGATTTGTCGCCGCTAGGAGGAGAATTACTGTTGCCTCCTTATTGAACTGGTTACATTTTCTCACAATTTGCCGAGTTTGGTCGTAGAAGGCTTTGGATCTCTCGGAAACCTGGTTTCCACCTTGAACTCGTCGTTTTGGGAGAATGTGGCGAGGCTGAATGTCTTTCACGAGTCGGTCTTAGTCTCCAGGACGGTGATCTAGGGTTTGACTCGGCGATTTGGATTCGTGATTGTTTCATTGCTTTTTTTTTTTTTGTGAAGTTTTTCTTCCGAGTAAACGAAGACGGAGCGTTATAGGGAGCGACTTCGTAATGAAATGGTAGGTCGATCGTACTTTCTGGAAATTTCTGTGTAATTTTGGTGTTTTGATCAATTACATTTATTCAAACTCTGTGATGTGTGCGTGTTGTTCTGGCTTGCCGTTCAGATCCCGAGCATTGTTCCATCTCCGGCGGTTCGGACTCGATTGGTCGTGCTTTGTTTATGTTACCGTGAATATGATTTTTCCAGTATCACTTCGTAATTTGATTTTTCCTGTGTTTCTTTACATTTGTACAATTATTGCCATTTAATTTCTCTATTTGGTTAGAGATTCGGAACTCGTCTCTGAAATTTTTAAGGAAAGTAAAAATAAGAGAAAGGGACTCGTGTTATTTTTCCCCGTCTTTTAATAATAGGAATTTAGACGATTATGTTCTCTCAAGGATTAATAATGTTTTTGTCTAGAAGTTATTTTCTTCTTGGAATATCTTGTGATGGTTCATTGCATTCCGTGAAGAAGTTCGATACCACCTTTTGTTTATTTGGCTTATTTTAAGGTGGGGGGAATGATGTTGAGAAGAGGACACTGTTCAAATTTCAGCGCGTGCATCCATTGATTATTCATATATGTTTATTCAAAAAATAATTTTCCGTTAACCATAATTTGGGTTTCGGTTCGCGAAATTCCGATATAATTCAAATGCTTCTGTTTGACAAAATCTCCAAGTCGGCGTTGCGGTCATTCAGTCGGTGAGTCAATTTTTGTTGTCTTAGCGGTTCGTACATAAAGTTGTGACTTCCGTTTGGCCCAGGGTGGAGTCCTGACGTAACTCTTTCATACTATTTATGACTTTCATTGCCCCACAACAAACACCGTAGGCATCTAGTTGTTGACTCCTCAATGGTAATATGCCAGAGTGATATAGCACTCCCCGGGTCCATAGGTTTTTTTTTTTTTTTTTTCCTTTTCTTTTAAATTACATTTTTTTTGTGGGGTCGGGTTGTTTTAACTTGTTGGATTTGGACACTTTTGAAGTGGAGAGGTATCAAAGTAAGAAATTCAGTATGTATTGTTTTGAATTAAAGTACCCCAGTTGTAATCACTTTAAATAAGGGTGGATGTACGTGTTTTCTCATCTTATAAATCTGTTCACTTCATGGGGTTTAAAATCCTAACTTGTTTATGTTTTGAAGAACGTTCCTTTCTCTCTATTTGTCCAAGTAGACAGTTGATGCATCAGAAGTGGTTTATGCATTGATACCTCTTTTTTGTTTATTGTTAATGAATTAAAGTGCAATGCTTTGTTTAGCTTATTTCACCTTAGTTCAGACTTCCAATGATGCTTTTATTGTTATATCTTTTGTCAGTTTATTGTGAGTAGATGAAACTCGTGAGTTTCACTTTGTTCCTATACTTGTGGTTTTTGTGCATACCGTATCTCCTATTTACTTACTGGCTGATCTTGGCTGTTAAATGATGAAAACACTAATAGGTGCGAGGAAGAGTACGTTCATCTATGGAAGCTAGAAATGGGTTAGAATATTTGAAATATAAAAGGCTTCAGCGAGCAAAATCTACTACTGCCAATGCCACAGCAACAAACATTGCTAACATGATGAACAGAAGTGGAGGAGATGCTCTTAGTACTTCTGGATCATATAGTATGAGGTTGCCCGGTGATGCAGGTAGCTTTTCCCGGCGGAAGGTGGATAAGTATGACACAAGTGATCTGGCTTGGACTGAGAAAATTCCAGAGTGTCCTGTGTATTATCCAACAAAGGAGGAATTTGATGATCCCTTGCTTTATTTGCAAAGAATTGCTCCCGAAGCTTCTAAATATGGTATCAGTATGCCCTATTGAATCTATGATTTACTTTGCATTCAATTTAAGATTTGGAGTTGATATGGTTAACTAGGGTTTCTTAGATGTATAAGACCGGCATTGCACTGCCTGTATCACTTCTTAAGTTGATGAGAAGCTTTACCGTGAAGATGAGGGATTGTACACTGATCTCTGTAAAAGCGAAAAACATAAGTGACGAGGGTAGTGTATATTTCAAACTAGCCATTTATACAGCAAAGTTATGGCCTTAGATGTCTTCATTCTTGAAGTTGATATTCTATCATCTATTTTAGTGTAACTATATTTTACACCGAAAGAATAATAAATTGTGATCAGTTGGTAATTCATAATTAATTAAACATTTTAACCTGCTGAAATTTAGAGTTATTTTTATTAGTCAGTAATCATAAAACCCTTTCTGTTTAAAAATAAGGTAGAAACCGTATTTACCTTCACGAACGTGCACATCAAGACCCTAGTTTATCTATCTTATAATTTTGTTTTCTCTTTTACCTGATGTTAATGTTTAGCCCATTCTCCAATGTTGCTTGCTGCATCCTTCATTTTTATTGGCGCATAAACAAGAAGATTTTAGTAATTAGGAAAAAGAAAGTTGAAGTGACATCCTAGAAATGGAAGTTCTTTCCTTGCATGCTATGTATTTAACACTCATTGAGATGAGAGATAATAGAAAATATTAAGCTTTTTTTCTTGTTTCTTGTAGAAGTCCTTAAGAACCCTATCTCAGCACCATAGTTTGTTCTTAAGAGTAAAAGATTGTGATCTTGTGACAAAATACCATCACGAAAGGACTACGTGAAAAAGGTGTAGAACAAATGGTGGTTGAATATTTGGACTGTATTCGCAAATTTTCATCTTTGTCTCTTTAATAATGTATTAAGGTTATTCTTACAGACCTTGGCGTACTGGGTTGAACGTTCCCCCTCTTAGTTTTTTGTTTCCTTTTTATTTTTGGTATGGGTTTTGAGAATTTCTTTTCCTCTCACATGTTCTTCTCTTATTTTGTAATTAATTCTTTTTTTTATATAAATAGTATATTAGTTGTATCATTCAATCGTACATTTGACTAGTGTGTTTTTATGGAAGTTTCAAATTTGACATGGTTTCTCATATATGGCAAGTTGAGCGAACTCACGGATGAAATCTACTTATGAGAAGTACAAGTGACATTTGCTAAATTTACATCAATTATGCCAAGGTTTTAATTTTTTATATTCTAATTATTATTCTCCTTTTCAAAAGAGTAACATCATTTTCCAAATTTGTTTCCCTTTTCATTAAAATCATGAAACCGTAAAACCTTCTGTCTAATCCCATTGAATCAAATGCAATTTAATTTCATTGAGAATCTAGATTCTAAGTTGGATTCTATGGAAGAATTAATGCCATTGTCTTGTCTAACGACTGCTTTCTTTTCATTCTTGTCTTTGGCGCGTACTTCATTTTTCATATCCCTGTTTGTATCATTTTGGTTTGCCTTTACTGAGCTTTTCATTTTGCTAAAGTTTCCCTTTGGTGGTGGAGGGATTCTTTCCCTTGTTTTTTGTGACAAATAACCTAAAGTTCTTGATTGAGTATGGAGTACTTTAGATTTTGTGATTCCCTCAATGGTGTTGAATGAGTCTCTATTTCCTTCATCATAGTTTGGAAGCTATGCTATTCTTTTTTCATTTTCTTATCCTGTTGTTCACTTCGGTTGGAACACGTTATCTGAGTCCGTCTTTTGTTTATAATTTCATGTAACTTTCCAATGAGGGCAACATGAGAGATAATGGAGATGACTTTCGTTTCTTCTGTGCCTTGAGCTTTCAGCTACTCTTAAGCACTTCATTAGTTTGCTAGAACACTTCTCATTTGAGTGAGCATACTAATTTTGCATGCTAAAGCTTCTGCTGCTAACGCCTTTAAAATTATTAAAATGTGAGCGCCCATGTTTTTATTTGTTTTGTATGCTTACCGTTCATGAACATTTCATTTTGTGTTTCATGCTAATTTTTCCCTTGTTCACCCTAATACCTCATAAGTTAGTTTAATAGAATCTCATTTTCTTTGCATTAGTGTAAATATGGAAAGACAAATAGTCAAATAGCCTACGGCATCTGTCATGATTTTTTACTTTTATTTATAACTCATTTCTTTTTCTTTTCTTCATTTCATTCACTTATCTTACGGTTGATAATATAAGGTAAAGAGTGATTACATTTAAAGAATGTAATGTAGAGGTTCAGTCCAAAGAGGATATTTGAGGTGGTTGGGTTTCATTCGATCCTGAAAACTAGCCTTTGCTTTTTCAAGCTAGAAGGTTGTGTTTGAATGTTCCAGTGTTGTTCAAATATATTCTTTTTTGCCTTAAAAATTGGAGTGTTTGAAGCCTGGTATTTAAACAGTGACCTGGTTTTCCTTGGAACCATGTTTGACGACGGAATTCAAATATCATATTTTAAGTGGTAGCCTTTTCTGGGCTTTTTGGAAACCAAATATTTGAACATTATGAGGTGGAATAAAGGCTCTTTCAAAATTCAAAAGCTCTCTAGAGCCCAAATAATTGAATTCTTCATTGTATCCTTGAGTACCAAAGTTGTTTACTTGAATACATGCTTTCAAAATATGTTAATTTTAGCTCAAAATGCACTGATAAGACTTTATTTCTTTCGGGATTCAATTAGTTCATACAGTTGCCATTTTTTGTTTAGAAAGGTTACAAGTTCTTAATTCTATAACTCTTTATTAAGTGGTTGGTCTTGATCTATAACCCTTACTTCAAGTTTATCCTTTCATCATTGTTTAGATGTTGTTAAATCTTTTAGATGAACCACACATCTTTAGAAATCAGACATTTGATTTATGAGGAACCTATTCAGTGATTGAATTAAAGCTTAACTCCATTTGATTTCGTCAGGCATATGCAAGATTATTTCACCTTTGAGTGCTTCTGTTCCTGCGGGGGTTGTTTTAATGAGGGAGCAAGCAGGGTTCAAGTTTACAACTAGAGTGCAGCCCCTTCGTCTTGCCGAATGGGATACCGAAGACAAAGTGGTGTTTTTCATGAGTGGGATGTCAGTTTTCTTTCTGTATATGTCGTTGTTCTACTTTTCATTATCTTTGTCACTTTTGGATTTTGATATGGTTGTAAATAATTCAGAGATTATACATTTCGTGATTTTGAAAAGATGGCGAACAAGTCTTTTGCACAAAGATATTGCAGTGCTGGATGTCTTCCTGCCACATACTTGGAGAAAGAATTTTGGAGTGAAATTGGTTGTGGGAAGATGGAAACTGTTGAATATGCATGTGACGTTGATGGTAGTGCCTTTTCATCTTTGCCCACTGATCAACTTGGGAACAGCAAATGGAATTTGAAGGTTTTAATTCAACTAGTCTCCTTGTTTTTCTTTAAATGTTATGTTCCTTTCCTTGTTTACTTCTCATTTATTTTTTTACAGAATAGTAATTAGAACTAATAAAAAATGCTTTTCGCTCTTGCTTTAATTCGACTGCCTTGTGATAGCTTTTAATTGCTCTTTCCTCACTGAATCACAATCAAGCAAAAATTTCCAATAATAAATGTAGTTTTTTTAGAAAAAAAAAATGTTTCTGATTTTCTTGTACATTTGACTGTAATCTATTTTTGTAAAATTCTGTTCTTAGAAAGTCATTCTGTATTATTTATCAGTTTTCCCTTAGTTGCCTATCCTGGAAACAATGTACAATAGGTAATGCGAACCAGAGGAGTGCGTGTGGGACTGATAGGTTTAGAAAAAGAAGAATTAAGAATTGAAATAAGGAATTTTTATTAAGAATTCATTCATGGTCCTCCTTGTCAATTTGGCAGCAGCATAAGGTTGGGAAAACAATAAAGGAACTAACTTTACAGGGATTCCGAGTGCTCTGCATCCTCCAGCAACTAGGTTCTTTTAATCAGGGTTATGATTCCCTGCATCCCGCTTTTTTTTTCCCCTTTTATACACCTTATAAATTTTGGGCATTGGCTTCTTAGTAATACCCCTATGTAACAGTCCCCTCCTCGTCCTCAAGGTGAAATTCAGGAAATACTTATTGTATTCTGGATGTTGATTCCCAACTGTTCTCAGACTCTAGAATCTTCTTCCACTTTATCAAAATTTCCAATGCTTCTCGGGAATCTTCCCTGATGATCAATGCCAATTCTGTCTGACCATCCAATTTTTGTTCCTCAATCAGCATGTCTGGAAGAGTTTGGGGTTGTACCTGTGACTTCACTGATTGCTTTAATAGATAAACACCAGAAAACTTTGTGAATTCAGCTGGATCTGGACAGCTGCAATCAGTAAGTCAGTTCTTTCGCCTATACTTTCTATTACCTGATAACAGGCATTGAAGCATGGACTTGGCTTCACATTTGGTCTCCTTGCCAAGAACTTCATTTTATAAGGCTGTAGCTTAAGATAAACCCGGTTTTTAACTATAGAGGCAGGGAAACCATGTAGTCAAACTTTCTGAGAAAAACAGCAGCCACTTTGCTAGCTGTAAATGGATGGCTCAATGTTATGAAATGTGAGAACCAGGACAAGGGTTGTTGTATGATGACAAAAGAAATACTTAAATTATAGGGGTATAGAAGTGCAAATTGGGTTGGCAGTCCATTGAGAGTAGACTAGATATTGTGTTGTCATTGGAGAGAATATTATCTCCTGGGAGGGCAAGAAACAAATTGTTGTTGCCTTATTCAGTGCAGAAATTGAATATAAATCTATGGCTTTAGCTACTTTTGAACTTGTGTGGATTAAACAACTTTCCAGAGTTGAAATCCTGTGAAGTTGAGCAGATGAAAGTTGTATTCTGATGATTAGACAGCCCCAATCTTGTGTTTCGTGAAAGTACCAAACATGTAGAGGTTGATTGTCATTTTATCATGGCGAGCAACATGCAAACATTCTCTTGAAGTCCTCCAAAGGACCTGAAATTAAGTTTATATATTCCAAGCTTAGTGCTTACAATTTACATGCTCCACCTTGAGGTGGAGTGTTAAAATGATCATTTCTATTGTATCTTTCAACATTTATAAAGCTATTTTTTTGGTGTACGTAACTAGCCTAAGGATTGACTGTTATAAGATATAACTTTCCCTTATAATGTAATCTTCCCTTTTTCACACACGCACACACACACACATACACACACACATATATACATCAGCTTTGAAATAACTCACTTATTCTTTAATCATCTAGTATTAGCTTGGTAGCCCTATTAGCTTTTAATCAAGTAATGAATTTCAAAATCACACCCTATTAGCTTGGTAGCCCGCTTCTTTTCCTTTTCCCCTATTAATCTCATGTGAGAAATTTAAGGCTCTTTTGATCAATAAGAATGATAAAGTGATGCCCAAAAGATAATGTCTCCACCTTTGAATAGCAAGTACAATAGCCAACATATCTTTCAACTTGCTCGATGTATTCCTTAACCAAACATGTTTGTTTCAGGCTCAACAAGTCTTCAAAAGGATTCTGTATCATAGTGGGTTGAAATCTTTGAATCATCACTGTCTTGAATCCTTCCCAAGAAGGATTTGAGTTACTAAACTCTCACCAACGGAGCCAACTTAGTGCCTTCCCTCCATAGCAAACAATACGGCCTGCATCCTTTCTTCCTGGTTGACACACTCAATTTTAAAATACCTCTTCAGGAGGTTCAGCCACCCAAAAGCATCTTCTGCGTGAACATCGGAATCTTGTGTTTCTTCTACTTGTCTAGTCCTCCACTATCGGATGGGTGTTTTGACCCAACCCCTCTCTGCTTCAGGATAGTCCTCCCTGCAGCCTTTATCATGTGTACACTTCCCCTGGTTTATCTTTTATCATCTACTTTATAGCTTCAAGAATTCCATCCATCTTCTCGAACCTTCCATCTTGCAATTCTTTGAGTTTCTTGCTCTTCCCTGGTAGCCATGATAACTTTTTGTAGGGAATTCTGCTGTGCTTCTGTTCTTGTCTGCATTGTTGTATTGTAATTGTGCTTCCTGAATTGGGAGCTGTGATACCAGTTGATTGCTAGACGAGAAAAAGACGAATTAAGAATAAACATAAGGTATTTTTATTAAGAATTGATTGGTGATCCTCCTGGCCAATTTGGCAAGCTTTATAAGGGATTTCGAGAGCCCTACACCCTTTCATCAGTAGGTTCCAAGAACACTCTAAAAAAACATATGTTCCCCCTATCTAATCTAATCCCCAATTATAATGTTTTAACTATCTATATCAGGGTTATGATTGCTGAATCTCTCCTTTTTCTTTCGTAAACCTTATGAATTTTGGGCTTGGACCTCTTTTCAGCAGCCTTTATAAAGAAAGTTCTATCCACTCCTTTTGAGCACTCATCTTGGGTTGCTTGGCTGATGAACATCCAAGCAATGCCCCCTGTTTACTATTGTAACAGTTTTTCAATTTGTCCATGTTGATGAAGTTTTTTGGCACTTTTAGTGAGATTTTTTGTTGGAATATGGTATGATTGTTTTCGTTGTTTTCTTTGTTGTAAATGTGATCTAGTATTGTATTGTGTTGTTTAACTTTGTGAAGTACATTTTTTCCTATGATCTCAGAAATTTTCGTGGTTGCCCAAGTCTATTTTGCGGCTCTTGGAAACATCAATTCCGGTATAACAGTTATTTTTCTTTGAATGACCAAACCCATGTCTATATTTGTCAATAACGTATTTTGGGCTTTTATTCCAGGGAGTAACAGAACCCATGCTATACATTGGAATGCTGTTTAGCATGTTTGCTTGGCACGTGGAAGATCATTATTTATACAGGTAAATGTTGCTTATTTTCTACATAACATCATCATAGGCTTAATAATGCTAAGAGTCTTGCTAACCAATATCTTGAAGGGCGTCAGATAAGAGAGTAATAGGTAGAAATTTAAAAAAAAATAAAATAAAATTGGGCAACGTGAAAGTAGAAATATTTGAAGGATAAATCTGAAAATGATTTATTAATCTGATGATACAAAATGGATGAAGTCACTCGTATATATAGCCTTTATTACTTTTAATTCAGAAATTTCAAGAGGCAAAATCCTTTACAATTCTCAAGAGTTAAGAATCTAAAAATTCTATTAATTGCAAACAAGCATTTAGAAATCATGGTAATGGTGCATCTGTAACATTTTTAATGAAAGTTTTCTAGGTTTGAAAACTTTGGGCACTGGTTTTCATTTGCCGCATGTTTATTTAATCATATTTATATTGTTATGACAGCGTTAATTATCATCACTGTGGAGCATCAAAAACTTGGTATGGCATTCCAGGTCACGCAGCATTGGAATTTGAAAGGGTGGTGAGACAACACGTGTATACTAATGATATTCTGTCAACTGGTGGGGAAGATGGAGCCTTTGATGTTCTCCTGGGAAAAACAACTATGTTCCCACCAAATATTTTGTTGGAGCATGAAGTCCCTGTCTACAAGGCTGTTCAAAATCCAGGGGATTACGTAATAACTTTCCCCAGAGCATATCATGCTGGCTTTAGTCATGGTAAGATTTACTTCTTTATATTCAGTACATTTTAGTTCCAAAGGATATGTTAAACTTGGAATACCCACAGTCCAACCCACTTATTGTATCAAACACATAATTTATATATTTCCATTAAATTTTAGGCTTCAACTGCGGAGAAGCAGTGAATTTTGCAATTGGTGATTGGTTTCCTTTAGGGGCTATTGCAAGTCAAAGATATGCACTTCTTCACAAAGATCCCTTGCTTCCCCATGAAGAACTTTTATGCAAAGAAGCAATGCTTCTGTATGCAACATTAACACTTGAAGATTCAGACATTTCCCCTGAAGATTTGTTATCTCGTAATTGTGTTAAGATTTCTTTTGTTAATTTGATGCGCTTTCAACATTGTGCTCGTTGGCTGTTAATGAAATCAAGGGCATGTACAAGTGTTTCTTCACATTCCCAAGGTACAATTCTCTGTAGCCTCTGCAAACGGGACTGCTATGTAGCTTATGTTGACTGTGAATGTCACCTGCATCCAGTATGCCTTCGCCATGGTAAGCTTTTGTCAATGCTTTTTACTAATAGATCATTTTGAGTTTGCTCAAGTTAGGTAATGAAGTGCTTGTTTGATTTATCATTTGCTGTTCCCAATATAGGTCTAGAAACGAGTGCATTACAGAGAAAGTTGGGCTGCAACATAATAACCTGTTGTTAGAAAATAGTAGAATTTTAGCTAATTTAGACACGTGTGGAGAAGACTTAGTTAGGAGAGAGTAGATCAGATGTAGGGCAGCCGCATTGCTATATAATTTTAAAAACCACAATTTATGATAAAAATCTATTGTGTTTTAATTTATTTAGCCGATCCTATGTAGTTGGAAAGGCTCGGTTGTATATATTTTTGGTTAAATAAATAGTCAATTCCTCATTCCATATATTGTGCATAATAAGATAAGCATTATATTTTTTTTCTCTTCCTCGGGTTTATTATGTAATGAATTAAAATATGCACGACTTGTTTAGTGATGAAATTTTCTTGTTTTGTCTTTAAATGTGATAATCTAGATGTAGAATCTCTTGACTTCACCTGTGGGACCAAGCGCACACTTTATCTTAGGGAAGATACTCCAGACATGGAAGCTGCGGCCAAGAGATTTGAGCAGGAAGATGGAATTTTGAGAGAGATACTTAAGGAAATGAAAAGTGAAAAAAACATCTATTCATGCCCTTTGTCAAACATGTTCCAGATGGCCGAGGCTAATGGATATACACCGTATTGTGAGATGAAATTTGATTCTACTGCTAATTTTTGTACCACCCCAAAGCTGTCAACAAACAACAATCAAGAGCATATGCGAAGTCAATTTGTTTCAAGACCTGAGGTATCTTCTGCTTCATCTACGCTATGTTCTCTTTCCAAACCTCCTGAGATCTCAGCTTCCAATATCGTAAGTCATTGTCTATGGATTTAAGATTATCATTTTCATACTCCTGTATCAGGAGTCATATTTTTTTCTCCGTATCCTTATTGCAGGATGAGGTGCATGCTAACATGAAATTAGGCAGTCCTGATTTTGAAGAGAATTGTGAAAGAATATCCAATAATGCTTCTGAGTCTTTTCAATCCTCTGTTCAGTTTGAATGCCTTAATAAATCTATGGGTAATGTGCATAGATTAGAGAAGAAGCTCATTGTGGATAACAAGAGTGACGATTCTGATTCAGGGATTTTCAGGGTTAAGCGCCCTTCTTCTCTTAAGGCAGAGAGGAGAAATATAAGAGGTGCTAAGTTTTCATCAAATTCTGGACAGCAGGTATTGTTACATATTTGAACTATATTTAAAAATTTGTTTTAGATATGTATTGTCAGTCTAAGTTTTTATAATGTCAACCAATAAAAAATCATCATTGGTATTTCTTAGGTGAATGATTCTGTTGTTTATTCTAATAATTGTGGACACTAAACTAGTCACCAATTGAGTACATCATTACCTTAATGTAAAATAATTGTGGCACAAGGATTTGTGATTTTGTTAAGCATAAATATGTTAAAAAGATTAATTGGTCTAATCCCAATATCTTGTGCAGATAAGATCTAGCCAAGAATTTAACCTTTCGGGTTTTCAGCATTCTCTATATCACCATCTAATTCTTTTTGCACGAATGCATTTGCCATGATGACATATAATAGTATGTATATGAGCAGGAACTCAAAGAATTGAAGAAAGACCTTGACGAAGGAAGGAGTGTGGCAGTGCCAGCAGTAGATATGAGCAAAAGAAAGGAAAGGAGTTACAAATATAGTGACAATGGTGAAATTTGGTCGAGGGAGAAATTTGCGAGGGGAAATAGCATTCCCGTATCCGTAAGATATAAGAAGAGAAGTAATGGGGAAGTTAGTAGACGACGACATCATTGCCAGACAGATAGGTTGCTGCATTCCATAGAGGTTGCTCCAAAGCGCCTTAAAACTCGAGACCCTTCATTTATGGGGTTAAACAGCAGATTGAATTGAGTTTTAAGTTGTTGGCTGACTTTACTAACTTCATTAAAGCTAAATGGGCTTTCTAACAACAGGCAAAATCCTGGAAGCAATGCCAAATACTTAACCAAATAGAGACAAGAATACATATTCTTTGTGCAGGCAAGGTGATCTTTGGGTTCTCAGGTCAGGTTTTTCACGATCTAGAGCATAGAATTGGGTTTCTGATTTAAATGTAAATGGTCATTTTTTTTTTTTGTTGAGATAAGTCGTTTAGGTCAATTTAGGGACTCTGGTCCCCCCATTGTTTTCTCAGTTCAGTGCATTAGCCTCTTGCCGTTGTCCACGTTCATTCATTCTTTTTATAGCCCCTTGTACCTAGAACTATTGGAATAAACTTCAGAGAAATTCTTCATTTCTTCTGATTCGTGTTCTTTTCAATTTTTATGCTTTCGCCCATTATTCATTGTAATATAATTTGCACCGTTGTCGACGATTAGGATACTTTTAATTTTTACATTCCGGTTTATGAAATTTTAAGAATCATTACAATTTCAATAATAGGGTCCTATGATTATACATATAAGAGATATGTAAGAATAAGAACTTGTTATTTTATTTTATTCGTATATCTTTCATATATATATATATAAACAAAATATTTATAATATTTGAATCTTGATTTTTTAATTTAAAATAATAACTAGTTTTTAAAATTGAAAACTATTTTTTAAAATGGAAATATTTCTTAAAAATTAATTTAAATAAAAGAAAATATTAAGTAAATATTTGCAATCGTAAGTCATATAATTAATCTTATATTTTCTGCAAAAGCAATTGAAAAAGTAAATTGCATTATAGAAAAGATGAGTAGTAAGGAAGACACGAAATACAAAGGTCAAGGTCTATGTTTGAATTATTATCAGCGCTTGAAGATTATTGTTTTGTTGGAGCAAACCAAACTACAGTCTATGCTAATTATTACTCAATAGGAGCATGCTCTTGAGTCTGATGATAGTGAATTTCAAATGGTTTGGACGAAGTTTAAGTTTACCACATCATTAGAAAGTGTTCTCAACCTTGTGTGAGTGAGTTGGAAGATACCTCTTTTCTATCATCGGATCAATTAAATCAAGCTAAGGGTGTTCTCTTTATCTTTTATCGCAGTTTACAAAATGGTTAATCGACAATCACATGTGAGCAAATCAAAAATAGTCGTCAAATGACTTTACCGTGATTTTTTTTCTAAAAATAAGCCACAAAATTATTGTTTTGAGAATTTTCCCTTTCCAAATATAGATTTATGCAGGATGCGAGCTTAATTGAGTGCTTATTAAACAAATATTTACATAAATTATTGATAATACTAGAATTTCTCATTATGTAAATTTATTTTCGTTCTGTATCATTTGTTACATGACCTTTGTCATACTTGAAAAGGAGAGGAAATGGAAAGAAGTTATAGTGATTTGGTGAAGTAATTTCTAATATATTTTCAATTGCAACTCCAACTATAACTACTAAGCTATTTCTTTTCTTCTTCTTTTTTTAAGTTAATACATTTGTTATTACAAGTATAAATGAATTAGGTCGAGGTTATGTTATTTGTGATCTATTTGAACTTGATTCTTTAAGAGGATGAGACTTGCGATGTGTATGGATTTATTAATTTACAAACTTTCTCTCACAAAAGGAATGCAATTTTATTATTTAAATTAATCAATTTTTAATCATAATGATTCAGAGACTTATTAATGTTTAAATTGCAAAATTAAATTTTTTACTATACCAATTTAAATTTAAATATTGTAACATCAAATTGCCTAAAAACTTAATTACTTATGAAATCACTCTAATTTATATTAGTGTAAAATTTTGCCATTCTTATTTATTATAATTATGAAGTGTTTGATATTAATTCTTCTCCTTTTGACATAATAAGAAAATCATACATAAATTAATTGAAAGTCAAGTAAAAATAAATTATATTTTCTTAAATTTACAAAGTCATAAGTAAATAACTAAAAAAACAAAAACTATCCATTTAAATCCCACACATATAATCAAGGGATAGATTTGTTTCACATTTGGCACTTTTTATTTTTATGTTTATGTTATGTCATTACAATTTCTTAATTTTTTGTTTATGATGGTGACTATAATACGAAAAAATTAACTTGCAACTTTTAACATATTAATTAACCAAATAAATTTGTAAATAATTTCAATTACTACTTTTAAATGGGGTGTAGTGAACCATACAACTTTACTATTTTAGGACAATATCTCTTAATTGAATTTGAAATTTGAAAGATTTCATATAATTGTTGTTATTAGAAATTAATTGTATTTGATAATTACAAATACTTTCATGAAGGACTAAGCTTTTCGGATTGGTTTTAGTGTAATTTCATTATGGATTATGAGGTTATATTAAAATAGTGTCTTTATTCTTTTGATTATTGTTTTGGTTTTCATTTATCTGTCTTTTATTTCTGAATCACATAAAAAGTAATGGTTTTTACATCATGGCTAATTAGTGTGATGTTATAATCTATATGCATGTTGATCATATGAGTCTAAGGGTTTTTAATTTTAATTGAGAATGTGGTTCGATTAAATTTAGAGACTTTTATGTGATTGAATGAGTTTTTGCCAATGATTAAGAATGAACTTTGATTAAAGGTAAAAACTTTAACAAGAATTCATCAAGAATGTACTTTGGCTAATTAGTTATTTCCTTGATATTGGAGGGAAAAGAATAAACATGATTAGGCATAGTAATATTTAATTATTTAATTGATAATGTACTTTGGTGTTTTTTACTATAATTAATCTACAAAGTTCTTACTTTTAATTTAAAATGTACTTTGGTTAATATTGAGAATGTCAACAAATTAAGTGAGAATTTACATTGATTAATTTGAAAATCTAAGAGAATAATTAATTAAACGATAACCAGTGAATAATCTATTTTGAAAAGAAATGGAATCATTCTATTTTCTTTATCATTGTGTTATATCTTTTTATCTTTTTTCAACTTTATGTCTTTATTTCTTATTTTATTTTATTAACCCTTTTGTATAGTTTTTAAAATAAATAATTTGTTAGAAATCAATTTTGTGTTCGTCGGGAGATGATGACTTTGGGTTATTTTACCTTTTCTATTTTGTTGACTACTTTCTTAACAATACTGAAGTTATTATAGATAAGTAGTATTAATTTGATTCGGTCAATGACCATTATCAGCTCCCAATCGTAATCGAGATGTAAGAGGAATGATTGTTCGTCCCCATGGAGAGCTCAAGGGATCAATGGTTCGCATGTAGAACCTCGTTATCGGTCTCACGATGGGCGTTAATGTTTTAATGTCAAACCTAATGATAGAACCATTGTCAATCACCGTACATTCGAGGTCAGTGGTGAAACTTGGACAAAAAATTTAGGGGTGCCAAATTAGATTTTTTATATATAATTTTTTTTTAGTTAAAAAAAGAACTTTTCATTTTCTCTCTTCATTTCTTCTGCTTAAAACAAGCATAGTAGAATTCAAAAAAATATGTCTATCATTCGTTATTATATCATGATACCAAACCATGAATAACATTTTAGATAAACTCTTCCTACCTCATCAATTTCATTTGATGGGTATTGTGAAATTTGATGACGCTTTTCCCGGATCGCGTTCTAATGAATTTTTAAATTCATTATATGTAACTCTAAGAACTTTAGAGATTTGTTTATCTTTGTTTTGAAATCTTAGTTCTCAAGAAAATTCTTAAGTTTAGTTAATGTAGATGCATTTTTTTTCATCTTTATCACAATTCTTCTTTAAAAAAAATCAATTCTTTTGCTCTTTATCATAAATTTTCTAATATAAATTTATCACCTCTCACCTATTTAGAAAATGATAAAATTTATATTCACAAATCACAATTATCACATTACAAAACATAACAAAACTCATACCTCTTTAATTAAATAAGCAACACTATATAAATTAAAAACTTTAAAAAATTTACCACAGGCAGGAAAACACAAAATTCCTAAATTTCATAATTAAGGGTTTACTAATTTGGAAAAAAAAATATAATTAGGTTCATACCAATTTCATAAAAGAATCACTAAAATCATAATTAGGGTTTATAATAATTTCGGATAAACATCCTAAGAAGAACCATAAATCTAACATACATAAATCATTATAAGATACTAACCTTGACATGCGAGAGATCATGCAAAAATGTATATTTCAATCTCAATCTATGTGTTCTCCAACCTCTATTTCTCAATCTACCTCTTTTGTATTTTTTTTCCTCATATGGTAGAAAGATCTTATAGCAAAAACAAAACCCTAATCTCTTTTATAAATCAATGTTTCCATTAAATTTTTTATTTTTTATTTTTTATTATTATTTTCAATAATATAAAATTAATATATAATTATAATTTAATATATATATATATATATATATATATATATGATAATGTTAATTTTTACCATTATCCAAGCTATATTTCATTAGCAAAATCATCTCTTCCAAAGCTTTTAACCTACTTAATCCTCAATTTTACCTTACTTTTGTAAATAAATACATTTTGG